>JAABUX010000025.1_pt1 | contig 245496 bp, 224 predicted proteins | sample 5561851 | NCBI WGS metagenome assembly JAABUX01 (sample SAMN10711883, study PRJNA513361) | rock metagenome | isolation source: Antarctica rocks | place: Antarctica: Victoria Land, Richard Nunatak red sandstone | collected 2016-01-03 | reverse complement strand
GGGTGTATCTGGCAACCCGTGAATGTGTGGGGATCGCCGAAGACATGCGGTCACTTGGTCTCTCGACCGGGATTTCGGGCAAAAGGGTCATTGTGCAGGGCCTGGGTAATGTGGGCTACCATTCGGCTAGGTTCTTGCAGCAGGGCGGCGCGATCATCGTGGGACTTTGCGAATACGAAGGGGCAATTGTTGATCAAGCGGGCTTGGATGTGGAAGAAGTGTTTCAGCATCGTAAATACACGGGCTCCATACTGGACTTTAAGAATGCACGATCATTCACGAACAGTGGAGAAGGTTTGCTCCAGGATTGTGATATTCTGATACCGGCAGCTCTTGAAAATCAGATCAACCTATCAAACATAGGCGGTATCAAGGCACGAATCATTGTCGAAGGTGCAAACGGCCCTACAACACCCGACGCCGCCTCTGCGTTCGTGCGAAGCGGTGGAATAATCGTACCCGATATGTATGCGAATGCGGGTGGGGTTACAGTCTCTTACTTTGAGTGGCTTAAGAACATTAGTCACGTCGCCTTTGGCCGCATGGACAAACGCTATGTGGAAAACTCAATGAGAAACATCGTTGGCGCCATCGAGTCCCATAGCGGTCTTCCACTTTCTGAGGAGCAAAAGAATATCATTGTAAAGGGAGCCTCAGAGCTGGAGCTTGTCAATTCGGGCCTTGAAGAAACCATGATACGGGCTTATCATGAGATACGCGAGGTCAAGAAGCAAAATAAAGACATCGACAGTTTACGTACCGCCGCCTTTGTGACGGCTATCGATAAGATTGCTACGAGTTACACCAATCTCGGCGTTTTCCCCTAAACGAACCTGTGGCAGGCGAATTTTTGGGAGACTTTCGGGATAAGTGAGCTGGATGTAATTAATAAGCAATTCCCGCATCTGGCAACGCAGATCCCATAAATTGGACGCGTTAGCGGCACTCATCAGCGCACGAAGTTCAAGCGTGCGTTCTTTAATGTCTGTTACCTGCAAGTTTTTCTTTCTTTTATCCCATAAGACGTTGTCTTCAAGGCTCGCGTAAAAGTATGACCGTATCTCCTCAACAGGGATCGTATAGTCGATTTGGATAAAAACCGTACCCGTGATGTCTGATGAAAGCCGGGTCCAGTTTTGGAACGGCTTTTCAACGAAATAGGTGATTGGTAAGATGAGGTTGCGTTCATCCCAGATCTTGAGGACCACATAAGTGAGGGTTATGTCGTCGACCCTTCCATACTCTCCCTCCGCAATTACAATGTCGTCGATCCTGATCGGTTGGGTAAAGGCGATCTGGAAGCCGGCCAAGAGATTTCCCAGCGTTCGTTGAGCGGCAAAGCCGATTATTATCCCTCCCACTCCAACACCGGTAAGCAAACCGGCGCCTAACTTGCGTAAACTCTCGAAACTGAGAAGTACCAGGGCGATCGTCAGAGTCACTATAATCAAAATAACCAGTTTGCGAATGAACTGCAGCTGGGTTCGAAGTTTTCGATCCCTAACATTGTCCTTGTCGTTGTTTTCGAGATTGAAGTAAAGCTCAACGTAATCTTCAAACAGCTGAACGCAGCGTATCAGAATAAAGGCGAAAGAGATGTATAACGCATTTTCAATCGCTTTATCCATGTAATGCGCATGAACCAGGTTGAGGCGCATAACAGGCAGAAAGCTGTTGCTGATTATAACGGGGAGAAAAAGATTTATAGGAGCCCCTAGTCTCCGAAGAACAATTACAATGAAGTCGTGGTTATTATTTTTACGTGTTAAGGATTTTATCAGAAAGCTAATTAAACGTTTAAGGACAAGCCCGGTGATGATGGCCGCGCTAATCAAAAGACAGTTCCACAGAAAATCCGGTAGGCGGTTGAACATGTTGAAAATATCTATGGCACCAGCCAGGTGGAGACTCATTCGGTTCTTGGATTATACGGCCTTATGTCTGGGCCTAGCTTTAGTTTTTGTCGTTAATAGGCTAAATTCGCAGATTAATTAGATTACCTGTACAAACTCCATGAAAACTAAGCATATCGCCGGCATTATCATAATCGCACTGGCTATCGGTGTGATCGTTAGCACCTACTCTGACTCGAGTACGTATTCGACCTTTACGATGGCTACAAGTCAGGGGGAGCTTACTCATGTTATCGGAAAGCTTGACAAGAATAAGGAGATGCATTACAATCCGTATCAAAACGCGAATTTGTTTAGCTTTTACGCCCGTGACAAAGCAGGCAAGGAATGTAAGGTATACTTCAACGGTACTAAACCACAGGATTTCGAACGTTCAGAAGAAATCGTTCTTATGGGCAAAATGGTCAAAGGAGACTTCCATGCTGAAAAAATCCTCATGAAATGCCCTTCTAAATACACCAACAACAAAATAGAAACGACCGAGTATGAAGCCCGGGACGCCCAACACAAAATCTAAAGGTTAATGAGTATTAATTATGTTGGTGAACATCTTCTTCCGGGTAAGATAGGTCAGTTTTGTGTCGTCCTGGCCTTCGGTACCAGTTTGTTCTCCTGCCTTTCTTACTTCTATTCTACCAATACTTTTCTCGCCCAAAAACAGGGTACAGTGCCCGGCGCACCCGGTTCTTTAGCCCAGTCTTGGAAAAGACTGGCGCGTATCTCCTGGGGCGTCCATGTAGCCGCTATCCTGGGGATCATCATTAGTCTTTACACCCTAATAAGCAGCCATTACTTTGAGTATCACTATGCCTGGGAGCACTCATCCCTGGCTTTGCCAAGGCACTACATCATTTCATGTTTTTGGGAGGGACAGGAAGGCAGCTTTTTGCTTTGGTCGTTTTGGCACATTGTGATAGGCAGCATTCTTGTATTCAGCGCTGGAAGGGTTGGACGCGCCGAACACTTGGGTGGCGCAGTGCCATCAACAGCTACAGGTGTTAACACCCTTAACGTCAATCTAACCTGGGAAGCACCAGTGATGGCAATTCTATGTCTTTCGCAGGTGTTCATCTGCTCGATGCTGCTTGGCGTAGATATAGGAGGATTCCAGGTCGGTAGCTCCCCATTCATCTTGACCCGCAATGTTATGTCTGAGGCGCCTATCTTCAGCGACCCCGAGTATCTTACCCGCTTTCTAAAAGACGGAAAAGGACTTAATCCTTTGCTGCAGAACTATTGGATGGTGATACATCCGCCCATGTTATTCTTCGGGTTTGCCAGCATGATCGTGCCTTTCGCTTACGCAATCGCGGGGCTATGGATAAAACGGGTGACCGAATGGATCAAGCCCGCCATTTTGTGGTCCCTTATCGCGGTCATGGTCCTGGGTACGGCGATCATGATGGGGTCGGCCTGGGCCTATGAAGCGCTCAGCTTTGGAGGATTTTGGCAATGGGATCCTGTTGAAAACGCGTCGTTAATACCTTGGTTAACACTTATAGGCGCGGTTCATGTCATGGTATCGTTCAAAAGCTCCGGAAATGGCTTTCCAGCTTCAGTTATCCTCGTCCTGGTAAGCTATCTGCTGGTACTATACGCGTCCTTTCTTACGCGGAGCGGCATTCTTCAGAATGCTTCGGTGCATGCCTTTACGGATCAGGGTATGAAGCAGCAGCTTTTGCTTCATGTGATCGGCTTTTTAGTTTTGGCGGTAAGTATGGTGATTTGGCGATGGAAATTATTTCCTATTAGCAGTAAGGAAGAATCGACCTATAGCAGGGAATTTTGGATGTTCATTGGCGCGATGGTCCTTACGCTTTCCTGTATCCAGGTGATCGCGACCACTTCGATCCCCGTCGTTAACGCGCTTTTACATACCAATTTGGCCCCTCCGGTCGACCCTGTTGCTCACTACAACAAGTGGCAAATGCTTTTTGCCATTCTGATCACACTAATCTCTGGCTTTAGCCAGTACTTAAAGTACACAAAAACCAACCCCAGGACCTTTTTTATTGACCTGGGTGCGAGTCTTTTCATTTCACTCTTGGTGACTGCCGCCTTTGCGGCAATTACAAAAACCTATACCCAGGCCGTGTATCTGGTCCTTATCCTGGCCTGTGCATTTAGCATCGTGAGCAATTCAAAAATTTTAGGCGATGTCTTTAAGGGCCGTATCAAGCTCGCCGGTTCGGCTATTGCGCATATTGGTTTCGCCATCATGCTTTTGGGCGCGCTTATCGCCGCCTCTGGCCGCAAAGTGATTTCGGTCAATACCTCGGGCACCAACTATGGTGCCGACTTCACTGCTCAAAACAATGCCGAAAACATTATGCTTATTAAAGGGGAGCCTTTCGACATGGGCCCCTATAGGGTCACGTATCTGAGCGATTCAATGAGCGGGCCAGATACTTACTACCGTGTTAATTATAAGCGTGTCGACCCAGCGACCGGGCAGGTGAGCGAGAACTTTGATCTATATCCGAATGGGCAGATCAATGAAAAAATGGGCGGTTTGATTGCTTCTCCTTCAACCAGGCATTATTTGTTTAGAGATATCTATACCCACATAAGCTCCGTTCCAACTCTTGAGGATCAGGCTAAGAAAAACAGTGATTCAAGTTACGCCAGTAAGGTCTTTAAGGCTCACCTTGGCGATAGCCTCAAAATCTCGGGCGGTTCCATTTTGGTAGAAGAACTGGATAAAACACCGGCCATTCGCAACATTACCATAGATTCCAGCAAACGCGACCTCGCCGTTGGTTTACGGCTAAAGGTCAGATTAGCTAATGGCACATATACATCCGAGCCAGTATTTTTAATCAAGAACAGTTCGATCTTCGACCTTGCTTCCAAAATTGATGCAGCTGGGCTTCGGTTCAGGTTTACGAATATCTTCCCGTCGGAAGCCGCGTTCGAGTTAAAGGTAATGGAGCGTAAAGCAGCCAACAAAGATTACATCATCATGAAAGCGATGATGTTCCCCTATATCAATTTCTTATGGGGAGGTACCATCATTATGATCATTGGCTTTCTGTTTTCCATCTTAAGGCGCAACGGCGATGTTCGCCGGGAGAACAAGGCTGCACTTGGTTCAAAAAGAGGCGGTAGTAGTGATGTTGGGAATGTTAGCAGTGAATCTCCAGCGATTATTAATTCAGATCCGGCTTAATTTGAAATCTCGCTTTATTCACGTTCCCGATTAGAGATATTCTGTATTGCCTTATGTTCGGCGTGAAGAGCCTTCATATTTTTGAAGAACACTCTGAATTTCTTCCAAGATGTCATGAAAAACAGGGTTGGGCTTGTGGCCTTTTTCAAAGTCGGCCATCGAAGAGATCAAACTTCCTAAATTATTTAGCCTCTTCTTAAGTAACTGGTTTTCAGTTTCCAGTTCCTTGCGGCTTGTCTCAATTGGTTTACTATTAACCGAAGCTTTCATTGGTATGTGAGTAAGGCCAGGGAATAATAATTATTGTCAACGAGCTTAAAACAGGTAACAAATCTGTTTTAATCGTCGTAATCATGATAAAAATAGCATATACGGCTGACATCGATGCACACCCTGAATCAACTATCTGAACAAATATCGGTCCAACATCCGAACCTGGCCGCCTCGGTCGATAAAGTGTATGGCACTATCTCCAATTTATACTATGGTATAGAAGGCGACAGGTATCCTGAAAGGAAAGTTTTAAGCCTTCGTGAAATGCTGAAAGGTGGCATCAAACGGGTTGATCACATTGAATTTTACCTCGCATTTTTCCCTGAAGACTTGCGCGCCGCCTTTTTGATCAAGCTAGCCATGAAGTTCAAAGGGCTCGACGAACAGTGGCTGCAAACTCACCGCTCACTAGCCGCTACTGGCGACTCGCCGGTTGAGGATCGCCAGCAAATCGATTTCCTGTACGGTCTTTTCATTTCCTGGATCGATGACAACCTTCCACTGGTAATGAATGGCTCGTACGTATCCAGAGGCGGATGGTTCTAAGTGTACTCTTAATTTATAGCAGTTTTTGGCCTTTTTATTTGACTGCTGCCGCCCCGGCTTTAGCAACTTCGTAATCGTCCTCTACCGTACTGCCCGAAACACCGATGGCACCAATGACGCCGCCATCGGAATCTTTGATAATAACCCCGCCGGGGAATGTGATCAAGCCACCATTTGAATGTTCAATGTTATACAGACTTGCGCCCGGCTGAACCAATGGAGTCAAAGCGGCTGTGTCCATCATAAACCAGGCGGCGGTTCGCGCTTTCTTCATCGAAATATCAACAGATCCTATCCAGGCACCATCCATGTGCACAAACGCGACCAGGTTGCTTCCAGCATCGACTATGCTGATATTCATCTTTGTATTTAGTTCTTTCGATTTACTTTTCGCTGCTGCGATAGCTGCTTCGGCTTGTGCCAAGGTGATATTCATTGCTTTCGTTTAGTTCTTAGGGACAAAACTGAAGGTGTCCATTTTATGGCACAAACATAATTCACTAGAACAATATCAATAATAAGCATAATCACTTATAACGCACTTAATAAGCGAAAAGACTTATATTATCAAAAAAATAACCGGATTTCTAGTTAAACGAGTACCTGGAGCGGGAATCGAACCCGCACGACCTTTAAGGGTCACAGGATTTTAAGTCCTGCGTGTCTACCAGTTCCACCATCCAGGCAATTCGTTGAGGTGAGGTGTGAAAGCACCTCGCTTTGGCACGGTGAAGTCGAGAAGCGAGCGAAAGACGGGATTCGAACCCGCGACCCCGACCTTGGCAAGGTCGTGCTCTACCAACTGAGCTACTTTCGCAAAAAGCAGTTTCCTGACTTCAAACATAGATGTTTCGAAAATCAGGACTGCAAATATAGCTATAAATCACTTTTGTCAAGAATGCCACTAGCATTCCTTTCGTGCTTGTGAATGAGGTCCCAGACAAGCGAAGGTTCATACCCCTGGCTTAAAGCGAAACGCGCAACAGCCGCCTGTTTTTTAATAGATTCATGATCTCCGAGCATCGACGATTTTTTAGAGATAAGGCGATCCAATTTAGCGGTATATTCTTCTTCATCGATCTCGCCAAGGGCTAAGTCGATGATTTCATGTGCCACTCCTTTTCGAAGGAGACCTTGCTCAATCTTGACCTTCCCCCAGTTCTTGAGCCTAAATTTACCCCGGGCGTAAGATCGTGCAAAGCGCTCTTCGTCAAGCAAGCCTTCGGCGGCAAGTGTGGTTAGTATAAAGGGATGTTCGGACTCGGCCAAGCCCCATTCGCTGAGTTTATGGATGACCTCCTGGCGGCTGCGTTCCTGATAATTGGTGAAGTGTCTCGCTTTACTCAAAGCGGCCAATTTATCTATTGAATTACTCATCTTTAGACCCTAAGTGTTAATTCTGTCGAAGCCTACCTTAAACTACCTGTAAAGATAAATGGAAACGAGAGTTTATACGATAGGAGAGATCGCGGGAATAATACATTCTCAAACTGCGGCCGAATCTCCTGCCTGGGTTATAAATTCTTTGGTTACAGACAGTAGAAAACTAACGCTGCCAGCTCAAACTTTATTTTTCGCGTTAAGAGGTAAACAAGATGGGCATGCCTATATAGGCGCTTTACTTGAAGCCGGTGTTAGGAATTTTGTAGTAGCAGACACCTATGATCTGCCACTTAATGTCCCGTCGGGAACTAACTTTTTGAAAGTAGGGTCGGTCCTGGATGCTTTACAACTCCTCGCCAAAGCTCATCGCGCCAGGTTTACCTATCCTGTGATCGGTATTACGGGCAGTAACGGGAAAACCATCGTTAAAGAGTGGCTTTTCCAGCTGCTATCTTCAGATAAGCATATCATAAGGAGTCCAAAGAGCTATAATTCCCAGATCGGCGTGCCTTTGTCTGTTTGGGAAATGAATGACCATTACGATCTTGCATTGTTTGAAGCCGGGATCTCACAACCCGGAGAGATGATTCGCCTTCGAGCCATCATTGAGCCCGGTATCGGAATCCTTACCAACATTGGCTCGGCCCATGACATGGGATTTGCAGGCAGGGAAGAGAAGGTCAGGGAAAAGGTTCTGCTTTTTGAGCGTGCGCAGGCGCTAATCTATTCCAGGGACTATGTGAATGTTTCTTTTGCCAGAAAAACTTTCACCTGGTCGTTTCACCGGGATGCAGACCTTAGGGTCACAAGTCTTGAACCTCATTTGTTCAATACCAGTATCAAGGCTAGGTACCAAGGCAAAAACCTGGAGATCGAAATCCCTTTTACCGATGGTGCGTCGGTTGAGAACGCGGTGATCTGCTGGAGCACGCTGCTTTACATGGGCTATGGCCATGAAGAGATCGCCCGGCGCATGTTGCTGCTTGCTCCGATCGCTATGCGTATGGAGCTAAAGCAGGCGCTTGGCAATTGCTCGGTAATAAACGATAGTTATAACTTCGATCTGCCTTCGCTGCGAATTGCACTTGATTTCCTAAATCAACAAACTCAGCATGGTAAGAAAACGGTAATTTTCTCAGACATGCTTCAAACCGGTGTGTCAGAGCGGGAGCTGTATACTGAGCTGTCTTACCTGCTCAAGAACAAGCAGGTGAATCGCATTGTCGGCATTGGCGAAGCGGTCATGAGAAATGCCGATCTTTTTATGCAGGAGAAGCAGTTCTTTCCCTCGACCGAAAGTTTTCTGGAAGCATTCGACACATCGGTCTTTCAAAACGAGGCGATCCTGATTAAGGGTGCCCGCGTATTTGGCTTTGAACGCATCAGTCGATTATTCGAGCGCAAAGTACATGACACTGTTTTGGAGATCAATCTAAACGCGGTCATCAGCAACTACAACTACTTCAAAAGCCTGTTAAATCCGTCCACCAAGATCATGGCTATGGTGAAGGCGTTTTCGTACGGAAGCGGAAGCTTTGAAGTAGCCAGCATCTTACAATACCACCGCATCGATTACCTGGCAGTCGCCTACGCCGATGAAGGTATTTCACTCCGGAATTCGGGGATTGAGACACCAATATTGATCCTTAATCCCGAAGTCTCCACGTTTTCGGCCCTGGTCAAATACCGGCTGGAGCCCGAGATATATTCCATGAGGATACTTACCGAGTTTATCGCGTTTTTACATGCCGAGCGGGTTCCCGTTTACCAGGTCCATTTAAAGCTTGATACCGGTATGCACCGCCTGGGGTTTATGCCCGAAGAGATAAATGCCCTTAAGGAGGTACTTTTGCGGGAAAGCGTCTTGAAAGTACGGGGTATCTTTTCGCACCTGGCTTCCAGCGAAGATCCTTTCGATGATTCGTTCACTCAGCGGCAAATCACTTTGTTCAATGAAATGTCCGGAGACATTATGTCCATTCTCAAGTACAAGGTCATTCGGCATCTCGCGAACACCGCGGCCATAAGTCGGTTTCCTAACGCGCATTTTGACATGGTTCGCCTTGGAATAGGGCTATATGGGCTGGCAAGCGGCGGCGACAACGGGCTGCAGCATGTTGCGACCCTCAAAACCTCGATCTCCCAGATACATTCTCTTAAAGCAGGTGAAAGCGTCGGTTATAACCGCATGGGAAAAGTGGAGCGGGATAGCCGGGTAGCCACCGTGAAAATCGGTTATGCCGACGGATATCGCCGGACGCTCGGCAATGGAAAAGGGTATATGCTTATCAAAGGCTACCGGGCACCTATTATTGGAAATGTATGCATGGATATGTGCATGATCGATATCACCGGGATAGATTGCCGCGAGACCGATGAGGTGATCGTTTTTGGAGAGTTTTTGCCCGTTAAGCTTTTGGCCTCCTGGCTTACGACCAACGAGTATGAGGTTGTGACCTCAATCTCACAACGGGTAAAGCGGGTTTATCTTTACGAATAACCAAATAACCGGCCGCTAAAAATTTGGCTTGAGAATGTATTTGTCGTAGAACCGTACGATGTGGTTCACTGCTTCTTCGGCGGTATTGACCACCCTGAAAAGGTTGAGATCTTCGGCGTTTATGTTGCTTTCGCGTTCCTGCATATGCGATCGCATCCAGTCGAGCAGCCCTTGCCAGTACGAGGATCCAACAAGGACTATAGGGAAACGGGCGATCTTTTCGGTTTGAATGAGCGTCATCGCCTCGAAGAGCTCATCCATCGTCCCAAATCCGCCTGGCAGGACAATAAAACCTTGTGAGTATTTGATGAACATGACCTTACGAACAAAGAAATAATCGTAGGTCATTAGTTTATCCTTGTCAATGAATGAATTATTGAATTGCTCGAAAGGGAGCTCGATATTAAGTCCAACTGATTTACCGCCAGCCTCATGAGCTCCCTTATTGGCTGCTTCCATTATTCCGGGACCACCACCGGTGATCACACCATATCCTTTTTTAGTAAGCAAGCGGCCAATCTCAGACGCGAGTACGTAATACTTGGTATCTGGCAAGGTGCGGGCCGAACCGAAAATACTCACGCAGGGTCCAATACGCGCCATCTTTTCAAAGCCTTCGACAAACTCGGCCATGATCTTGAAGATTTGCCAGGAGTCGGTGACCTTAATTTCCTGCCAATCCTTATTTTCAAATGCCGCCCGTATCCTGTCTTCCTTGTAATTCATGGGTATTGTTAAATGCTGTTAAACGCATAGTCCTTTTCACTAAACGCTAAAAGGCCGGCAAAAGTAAGCAGCGCATTGTAAATGATCACTTCATTGCCAAACCCTTTACCCAGGACGGTCAAAAAATCAAAGCCGGGAAGTCCACCGGCAGAGTTTTTAAGATTTACCCAGCCGGCATAAAGGGAAGCTCCTATAATGACTAGCGCGCTTACGATCGCGATAAATGGAACATACCGGTCGCTGATCTTTCGCTTAATGAACAAGCCAAAAGCATACAGGGCTATCAGCGGCCCATACGTATATGAACCGATCGCATAAACGCTGTTGATAACGGCGCCCTTTGAATTTTTGAACAGGAAAATGATAAGAAGGAACGAGAGAAGGCTAAAGCCAAAGTGAACCCAGCGACGCCTTGCCGCACGAGTAGGGTCATTGGGCTTAAAGTTTAGAATATCGATACAAAAACTGGTTGTCAAAGCCGTGATCGCGCTGTCTGCTGAGGCGAAGGATATCGCGATCAGGCCAATAACAAAAATAACCGCCCCAAGCGCTGTAAAGTGTCTTGTCGCAACTTCTCCAAAGGCAAGATCGGGTTTCGAGACCGAGATTCCTTTGATCTTCATAAAGTAGGCGATAAACGCTCCGAGGATTAAGAAGAGGAGATTGACCAACAGCGCAATGAAGCTAAAGGTAACCATGTTCTTTTGCGCGTCGCCAATATTCTTGATGCTTAGATTCTTTTGCATGAGATCCTGGTCAAGACCGGTCATTCCTATGCAGATGAATATCCCGGCAAAAAAGCTCTTCCACAATGCGCTTACCGCATTTGGCGCTGCCCCCCCGCTTCCGCCTTGAAGAATAGAGGTGTACCCCGCGTTCGACGCGAGTGAATACACCTCAGGAAGCGACTTCTGCAACGCATGGCATACTTCCCAAATACATACCAGCACCGCCAGGACCATCACCGTTGTTTGAATCGTATCGGTGTAGACGATGGTTTTGATTCCGCCTTTAACCGTATATAAAAAAATGAGCAGCATGATTAATGCGACGGTCACTTCAAAAGGTATGTGCATGCTCTTAAAAACCAGATCATTCAGTACTTCCACGACCAGGTAGAGCCTTGCCGCGGCGCCAAGAGTTCGCGCGATCAAAAAATATAAAGACCCGGTTCGATGACTCCAGTGGCCAAAACGCAGCTCCAGATAGGTGTAGATCGACGTTAAGTTGAGACGGTAATACAGCGGAAGCAGCACGAACGCGATAACCTGGTAACCGAGGAGCAAGCCCGCGACGAAAACCAGGTAGCTAAAGCCACTGACGGCAACCTGGCCGGTGACCGAAATGAATGTAACGCCCGATATCGAAGTCCCAATCATGCCAAACGCGACTAGAGCCCAGGGCGATTTTTTATTTCCGAGGTAAAAACTAAGATTATCGGCGTTACGGGTCGTTAACCAGGTAATCAGTGAAATAAAAAAGAAATAGATTAAGAGGTACGCTAAAATGTAAACAGGTCGCATCTGCTTGCTTGATATGCTATTTAAGTAAATTCCATATTTTTACGAAATGAACTTTTCGTCCCGGCTGCTGGAGAATGCGGTGGCCGAATTATCGAGGCTCCCGGGTGTAGGACCTAAGACGGCACTGCGCCTTGCCTTGCATCTTCTTAGGCAAGATGCCGAAGAGGTAAGCCGGTTTAGTGAAAGCATAAGGCGATTGAAAAGCGATATCAAGACGTGTTTTGTTTGCGGCAACTACAGTGACGCCGACCTGTGTCCGGTATGTTCCAGTAGGGTGCGTGATACTCAAATGATCTGTGTCGTTCAGGATACCCGTGATGTAATGGCCATCGAGAACACCGCTCAGTACACAGGCTTGTATCATGTATTAGGCGGCCTGATCTCACCAATGGATGGTATAGGGCCTTCGGATCTTCGCATCGAACAGCTTATCATGAGGGTTGCGGGTACAGGGCAGCGCTTTGGCGCTGAGGTTGATTCTGAGGACAGCGCAGGCGTAGGTAATAGCGCAGAATCTGGTATTAGCGTTGGCGCGGCCAATGCCTACAAGACTACACCATCAATTCATTCGGCAAAGTTCGAGGAGACACTTCCCGCTGCTCCTGTTCGTGAAGTGATCATGGCATTGAGCGCCACAATGGAAGGCGACACCACTCTCTTTTATCTCTACAAAAAGCTGAAGGATTTCGATGTCAAGCTTAGTACGATCGCTAAAGGAATCTCTTTTGGCGGTGAACTTGAATACGTCGATGAGGTTACTCTGGGTCGCTCGATCCTGTCCAGGGTACCGTATGAAAACACGCTTTCCCGTTGATGCCCAGGAGCTCAATGAAGGAGTTTGAGGATAAAGTAGTGGTGGTTACCGGGGCAAGCTCAGGTATCGGCTTGGCCTGTGTTCGCAACTTCGCCTCCCAGGGTGCAAATGTTGTTCTTGCGGCGCGCGATATTGATAAGCTGCATGAGATTTCGTCTGAACTGACCAAAGAATTTGGAGTTAGGTCAGCTGTGTTCAAAACCGATGTTTCCCGTGAAGAGAGCTGCCGCGCCTTGATCGAAGGTACGATTGAAGCTTTTGGGCGCATTGATGTACTTGTATGCAATGCGGGCTTATCAATGCGTGCTCTTTTCGCTGATGTAGATCTTGAAGTCCTCAGGCGCCTTATGGACGTGAACTTTTGGGGGATGGTCTATTGCTGTAAATATGCTCTAAAATACGTGCAGCAAAGTAAGGGAACCATTGTAGGAATGTCTTCTGTAGCCGGCTTTAAAGGACTGCCAGGCCGGTCGGGCTACTCGGCTTCTAAGTTCGCTATGCAGGGTTTTTTGGAAAGTCTGCGGCTCGAAACCTTTCAAACCGGAATAAATATCCTCATCGCATCCCCGGGATTTACTGCCAGTAACATACGCAAGGTCGCCCTAGGCACCAAGGCAGAATCTATAGGCGAAACAAATTTGAGTGAGAACCGCCTTATGACCGCCGAAGAAGTCGCCTCCCGGATTGTTAGAGCTGTTTTTTTGCGTCGGCGCAGTGTTGTGCTTACCACGCAAGGCAAAACCCTATTTTGGCTTAACAAATTTCTACCGTCCCTTTCTGACCGGCTGGTCTATCGAAATTTTGCGAAAGAACTTGGCAGCCTAATCAAATAACGCCGACCCACTAAGTAAGCGTTAAGGCCGTGAATAATCGGGATCGTTCTGCACCTGCTCATCCTTGCCTAAGAGCCTCTTAGAGTCAGTGCCATTGTCCCGGGTTTTTCTGGCAAGTATCTCTGGTACCGTACGATCACCCCTGAGGCGGGACTTGTCTGTTTCGTCAACGATCTGGTATTCACTGATCCGGGAAAGGTCAACAACGGTCCGGCCTTCTTTATCCGGATGAGTGACCGGAACAAACTTCGCGTTATAGACCAGTTCGCTGAACTTATACGAAAACCTGCTGTGTACAGTCTGTGAGAAGGTGTCGTCAAAAGCTTTGATCAGAATGACCACTTCCATGTCGCTGTTCCTTAGCTCTTCAAGACTAAGCCCATGAAACGGGCTTTCTTCATCAATGGGATGCACAACTGTCCAGGTCATGCTAAGGATAGGAACCAGTTTGCGCTCGAGACTCAGCGGGTAAAAACGCCGCAGCATTTTTCCGCCTTGCAGCTCATTTCGAGAAAGCGTCATGGTAACATCAGCATCGATCAACTCACTGCGACGCATATTGGCGATGCGAAACATAAGTCCTTTCATCTCACGATAAGGCGAAATAAGGGCCCATTCGCTATAAAGTATCTTGGCGACCGGCCTGCTAAAGCGGCCATACAGGAGTCCAGTCGCCAGCGCGAAGGCGAGTAATCCAATTAGTGCTTCGACTGCGGCGACCGAACTTGAGGCAAAGCCAGCCGGACTAATTCGCGAGAAGCCAAGGGTACTAATGGTTTGTGAACTAAAAAAGAAAGCGTCCTGGAATTCGCTCCAGAAAGACGCGCTTGAGGCTCCCATCAACGAATGCCTGCCGAGCAAGACATATATAGTTGCAAAGACAAAATTGGCAATAAGATATCCTGTGAAAACGAGCAGAAGGAAGTGTCCCCAGCCCATGGTTATGAGTTTTAGGTACGCATCGTATGGCCTAAAAAATGGCAATCCGGTCTTTAGGACATTTGACTGTCCATCACGATTGACGAGCCGCTGATTATTTGTTGTGCTATTAGTTCCAAAGCCAAGATCATTGGGCTCTGGCGGTTGAAGATTTCGTATCGCCATCTAGGGTAAAAATAACAAACTTACAAGGTAAGCTGATAGGCTACATAAATCTGGAAAACACCGTTGCGAACATTATAGGAGTTAGCGATCTGATAAAACGGAATGTAGGTCGCCAAGCTGTTGTCTGGTCTTCTTACAAGATTTGTGAGCCCCAAATTATATCGAAAACCGATTACTGTGCCCAGGTAAGGATAAGCTTCAACGCCGGCGGTTAAACCAAAGTCAAAGCGGTTAAAGGCGTTAAGCGGAGTCGCTTTGCCGGCGCTATTGCCTTGCGAATCCTGGGAGTTGACCAAAAAACCTTCCTGAGTCCCAAATTGGAACTGCGCCCGGTGGGCAACTGTCAAAGTCGTCATCGTTACAAGGCTCAGGTAGTCATTTTTAATGTGTCCCTGACTGCCGTTTGAATTATACTGAAAGCCTTGTCTGGAATAATTGAGCTCTGTGCGGCCTCCAAATAACCGCAAGCCGTGCTGGTAATAAAGGCCGGCCATCAAGCCCGACGTAGGCCTTGAAATAATATCTCCGGAACTGTTGATTGCCCGGGCAATGGTTAAACCGGTATGAAAGCCAACCACGATATTTTTTCCAGCATAGTAATCAACCCTCTTTTTTGGGACAAAAACGGCGTGGTGATCGTAGGTTTGCGCGGCAGTATCTGGTTGATGCAATTTTGTCTTCAAATGCGCGACGCTGTCCCTCAGGGAGTCAATCTTTTGGCGAGCATGGATCAAACTGTCTTCCTTTCGGCCTAAAGTGTCTTTTTGCCGCACTTGCCCAAAGCTCTGAATTGGCAATTGCCAAAACGCCAGCAACGATAAACAAGACCATAGGACGACACGCATAACAACTCGTTAAAAACCACAAATGATCAAATTTACTTTTAATACCGCCATATTCCCCGTTCAGAACTGGTTTATCTTTGCCGGCTAAGTCATCATGAAAGATATTTTAGTACGGCTGTTTGAGCATCAAACCTTCTCGCAGATCGAGGCCCGCGAAATTTTGACAGATCTTGCGTCTGGAAGGTACAATTCGACCGAAATGGCCGCCTTCCTTGCAGGGCTTTGCATGCGCCCGATCACTGTGGAAGAACTTGCCGGTTTTCGCGACGCGATGCTCGAGCTTTGTATCCCGGTACACCTGAACGGACACAAAGTGATCGATCTATGCGGCACGGGAGGTGACGGTAAACATACGTTCAACATTTCGACCCTTGCTTCGTTTATAGTAGCAGGGGCTGGGTACAAGGTGGCAAAGCATGGTAACTATGGGGTTTCTTCAATTAGCGGGTCGTCGAATGTTATGGAAAGCATGGGATACCGTTTTACCTCGAACGCGTCGGAGATCGAGGAGAGTATTGATAAAGCTGGGATATGTTTTCTCCACGCGCCACTCTTTCACCCGGCCATGAAGCGTGTTGGCGTTATACGCAAAGAATTAGGGGTCAAGACCTTCTTCAATATGCTTGGCCCGATCGTTAATCCGGCCCGGCCCGATTATCAGCTTACCGGTGTTTTTAGCCTTGAACTGGCTAGGTTGTATTACTATCTATTTCAGCAAGATGATAAGCGTTTTTCAATCGTGCACACCCTGGATGGTTATGATGAGATTTCATTGACCGGCCCGGTAAAATTGTATTCCAATAAGGGCGAATCGCTTCTAAAGGCGTCGTACTTTGAGCGCACCTGGTGTAAACCTGAAGAAATTAGCGGCGGGGCGACAGTCAGCGAATCAGCTGGGATTTTTGCGGCGATTCTTGGAGGGTCAGGTACTCAGACTCAAAACGAGGTGGTTTGCTGGAATGCCGCCTTCGCGATCTCGTGCATTACAGGGGACGACGATCCTCATCAAAACTTTAAAACGGCTTTGGAAAGTCTTATGGGCGGATGGGCTAAACAAAAGTTCATTCAATTGCTGGCGATTAACGATAAATATGCTACCGGTGGACACGCTTAAGGTCAAGATCTGCGGTATGCAGGATGCCCGTAACGTAAGGGAAATAAGCAGCCTCAGGCCCGATCACCTAGGCCTTATCTTTTACGAATACTCACCGCGATTTGCTGGCGGTCCAGAGGTAGACGCCTTTGAAGTTCTGCTGGCAGTTAAAGACGGGATCGCGTTGACGGGTGTCTTTGTAAATGCTAACCCAACCTTCGTTTCTGAAATAGTTCATCGCTGGACCCTTGACGCTGTACAATTGCATGGTACCGAAAGTCCTGAATATCTCTTAGACCTAAAGAGAGCTTTGCCAAAACACGTTCAGCTTATCAAGGCTTTCGCTGTAGACGACCGTTTTGATTTCGCTCAAACCTTGCAATTTGAACATGCAGACCTGTTCTTATTTGATTCTGCAGGGAAATATAAAGGCGGAAACGGAAGTACGTTTAATCACGAGCGTCTTAAAGAATACCCTGGAGACAAGCCTTTTTGGCTAGGTGGTGGAATTGGTTATGCCGAAGCGGAAGACGTTCTGCAAAACACGGCCAGATGGCCCTTACTTTATGGACTCGACATCAACAGTCGCATTGAGATTTCACCGGGTATCAAGGATGTAGCCAAAACCGCGGCCATTATTGAGCTTATTAGGTTAGTCAAACCATGAAATATACAGTCGATGAAAAGGGATATTTCGGCCGCTTTGGCGGCTCTTATATTCCCGAAATGCTTTACCCGAACATTGAGGAGCTCATAAAGGTCTATCATGAAATAGGTGCCGACCCTGGGTTTGAGCATGAAATGAATGCCTTGCTTGCCGATTATGTGGGCAGGCCAACCCCACTGTATTTTGCTAAGCGACTATCTTCGAGGTACAACACCCAAGTTTATCTCAAACGCGAAGATCTATGTCACACGGGTTCTCATAAGCTCAACAATACCATTGGACAGATCCTGGTAGCTAGGCGGCTTGGCAAGCCCCGGGTCATTGCAGAGACAGGTGCGGGCCAGCATGGAGTCGCTACTGCGACGGTTTGCGCGTTAATGGGCCTTACCTGCGTCGTGTATATGGGTGAAGTCGATATGCTCAGGCAGGCTCCAAATGTCGCCCGTATGCGCATGCTCGGTGCCGAGGTTATACCAGCCCGCTCAGGAAGCAAGACCCTGAAAGACGCCACCAACGAAGCTCTTCGTGACTGGATAAACAATCCGGAAAATACACATTATATCATTGGTTCGGTCGTGGGTCCGCATCCTTATCCAGACATGGTCGCCAGGTTTCAGTCCGTCATCAGCAAAGAGATTAAAGGTCAATTGCATGAAAAAACAGGTGATTCCCTCCCACAAGCAGTGATCGCCTGTGTTGGGGGAGGCTCCAACGCAATCGGTGCTTTCTACCATTTCCTGGACGAACCTGCTGTAGCGCTTATCGCGGCCGAGGCGGCCGGTCTTGGTATTCACTCAGGTAAGACAGCCGCAAGTTCAATCCTTGGTCGCGAAGGTGTGCTCCATGGGAGCCGAACGCTTTTTATGCAAACAACCGATGGTCAGGTTGATGAACCTTACAGCATTTCGGCAGGTCTCGACTACCCAGGCATTGGCCCACAGCATGCGCACTTGCAGCAATCGGGACGTGCCCGTTACGTTTCGGTCACTGATGACGAAGCGATGCAAGCGGGGCTCGAGCTTTCCCGAACCGAAGGCATCATCCCCGCGATTGAATCGGCTCACGCGCTGGCATGCCTAAAGACCTTAACCTTTGAGCCCGATAAGCCCGTCGTCATTTGCCTTTCAGGACGGGGAGACAAAGACCTGGATACTTATATTGACTATTTCGACCTTAATCCTGGCTTGGGCGAATGACCAACCCTGGCCTAATCATACCCCAACCCGAGAACCGGCTAGTCAACTTGTTTAAAGGCCACAAAAAAGACCTTTTATCAGTCTACTTCACGGCAGGCTTCCCCCAGCTTGACCAAACGCTTGAAGTCGCTCTTTCGGCGCAAAAAGCCGGTGTTGACTTCATTGAGATCGGTTTTCCATTTAGCGATCCAACCGCCGACGGTCCAGTGATCCAGCAAAGCAGTCAGCAAGCGCTTTCAAACGGGATGTCTGTGAAGCTTCTTTTTAGTCAGCTGCGGCAAATGCGTGAAGAGCTTACCATCCCCGTCGTTCTCATGGGCTATTTGAATCCGGTTTTGCAATTTGGGGTGGAGAACTTTTTGCAAAGTGCCAGCGAGTGCGGCGTTGACGCCCTTATTTTACCTGACCTTCCTGTGGCCGAGTATAGTGAACTCTACGCCCAATTGTTCGCCCAGTACCACCTCAGCAACATATTTCTGGTTAGCCCTCAAACCAGTGACGAACGCATCAAACAGATCGACGACTTGAGCGGGGCGTTCATTTATGTGCTTTCATCAAGTTCAATTACAGGAAGACAGCTGCAGGTTGGTAATGTGAGTGAACAATGGTTTCGCCGCCTGCACGCTCTTGAGCTAAAGAATCCCTTGATTGTCGGTTTTGGTATCAATAGCCAGGAAACCTTTAGGGAAGCCTGCCGCTTTACGTCAGGTGCTATCGTAGGTACCGCTTTTGTGAGGGCCCTCTCCGAAGGCCGTGACATTGGGGAATTCGTCCAAAGCATTCGCTCAGACAATTGATCTCGGGCATACGGGTTCAAAATTCCCTTTTATAAGTGTTGTGAATTAAAGCTTGGACACCTTATAATTACCGCGGGTTGCGCAAAGCCCAATTACTTTTATGACTACCTACCAGATCATCTCGATCGTTGTACTGCTTACAAGCATTTTCGCTTACATCAACGACAGGTACATCAAATGGCCTCCGACCATTGGTATAATGGCGCTTTCGCTCATCACTTCAATCGCTTTGGCCACGTTTGGACAAGTCGTGCCCGCGCTTCATGCTAACGCAGTTAAATTGGTTCATTCCATTGATTTTGAACTGGTCCTCATGAAGATCATGCTAAGTTTCTTACTCTTTGCAGGGGCAATAAGGGTTGAGATTAAGAAACTGAGAGTAGAGGCATTAGCGGTTCTTGTCCTTGCCACTTTAGGAATCTGTATCTCAACTCTTTTGGTAAGCGTGCTGACCTGGCTATTATTCAGCGCGTTCGGATTGCCGGTCCCTTATGTTTATTGCGCCCTTTTTGGTGCCCTGATTTCACCCACAGATCCGATCGCAGTTATTGGTATCCTCAAAGAGGCCGGTATTCCCGAAACCCTCGAAACCAAAATTGCCGGTGAAGCTTTATTTAACGACGGCGTAGCTGTAGTCGTTTTTCTTACCATTGCCGAAGTCGCCAGGGGTGAAGCTCAGTCGGTGTCATTCACAAGCATCACCCTGCTTTTGTGCCGGGAAGCGATCGGCGGCCTTGCCTTTGGCGCGCTGGCAGGCTACCTCAGTTACCGGATATTGAGATCTATAGATAATTACCGGGTAGAAGTTCTTATCACCCTTTCACTCGTTATGTGTGGTTATGCTTTTGCCGATTACCTTCATGTTTCAGCCCCAATCGCTATGGTGGTCATAGGTGTTATGCTAGGGAGCAGGCAGGTAGTGAACAGTACTTTTTCAATTATATCCCGCGACTACCTTGGAAAGTTTTGGCATTTGATCGACGAGATCTTCAATGCCATTCTCTTTTTGTTGGTAGGACTTGAAATGCTTGTGATTTCAATCAAAGGCCGTGTATTTTTTATTGGCTGCCTGCTCATAGGCGGCGTCCTACTCGCAAGATGGCTTTCGGTGCTGGTACCCGTATTTCTCTTGCGAAATCGCGTGACATTTGAAGAACATGCCGTTGCTATTCTTACCTGGGGCGGCTTAAGAGGCGGTATATCCGTGGCACTTGCGCTTTCCCTTCCGGAGAACATGCACCGCACGGAGTTTTTGCTTTGCACTTACCTTGTAGTCATCTTTTCAATTATTGCACAGGGCCTGACCATCGGGCGATTTTCCCGGCGTTTGCAACTTAGCAAAGCTGTGTGACAGGCAGAGCTCACTGGCGGTAATAATTGGCTTTGATGTTCTTTTCAGCCTTTTCTACCGTCTCTTCAATTCTTTTTTCCCTTGTTTCAGGTCGCTTTTCACTCACATCCATTCGCGCTGATCATCCTTTTGGCCGCTCCCTGTTCGCCTTACTTCAATTGCTTTTTAGCTTTCTGCGAAAATAGTGCTGCAACCGGTTTTATTAATTAAATTTCTGATAGCGGACGTTATTACTTCATACCAGCTGCAAACGAATGCTAAACGCATTACCTGCCAACATTTGAATTTATTAGACCAACCATAAGTATGAACAACATTTACAGTGATTTAAATGTCTGCAGGGACTCCAGGAGGGCATCTAATTCCCACCGGCTAACACTGGCATTCATCCTGGTAAGCACGATCCAAGTCCTGCAATTTGCAAGTTCTGCCGCAATTCGTGATAGACCAGCCGCCGATCCGGCTTTTAGAATAGGCGAATTTCCAAGCGCGACGTTGTCTTTCGCACAGCAGGCAATTGATATACAGGTCAGTGGTAAAATCACCGATGTAAAGGGTCTTGCTTTGATCAATGCTTCAATCGGATTAAAAAGTGGAAAGACGGTTGGTGTATCTGATCTCAACGGCCATTTCAATGTCAGTGTGCCCGCAGACGCTATTCTTGTAGTTTCCTACATCGGTTACCAGACCCAAGAGATAGCTGTTGCAGGACGAATTACACTAAATATAGTGCTGAAGGAACGCGAGGGAACACTAGCAGAAGTGGTTGTGGTTGGTTATACTACTCAGCGAAAAAAAGATCTGACAGGAGCAGTTTCTCTCGTCAACAGTCGTGACATCAACGGTTTGCCGGTTGGCGGGGTTGATCAGATTCTCCAAGGTAAGGCTGCAGGTGTCGCGGTCACCCAAAACACCGGTGCCCCCGGAGATGGCATCAATATTCGGATTAGGGGTGTAGGAACGATCAATAACAATAACCCCCTGTATATTGTGGACGGGGTTCCCACCACAGACGGTATCAACGAAATTTCGCCGTCAGATATTGAGAGCATCAACATTTTAAAAGACGCCTCTTCGGCTGCAATTTATGGTGCCAGGGCCTCGAACGGTGTCGTTATTGTGACTACTAAAAAAGGACAGTCCGGGAAAACGAGGGTCAGCGTAGGCGTGTATACTGGCGTCCAGTCTGCCGAGAACTTAATCCCGATGGCAAACAATGCCCAGTATGTCAACGCCTACAATAGTGCAGCAAAGAATGATAGCAGAGCACAGATATCCAGTACAATCGCAGGGACTCTTTCAGATGTTAATTGGCTTAAGCAGGTGCTCAAGCCTGCACCGGTTACAAATGCATCCCTGTCAATAAGCGGCGGAAACGACAACTCACAATACATCGTTGCTGCCAACCTTTTTACTCAGAATGGCCTCATCAAGAACTCTTCATTTAATCGCTTTAACATTCGCACTTCACTCACCAGTGCTCCTTCACGATACTTTAAGATTGGGACGAACATGAATTTGTCCTATTCGAAGACTCGCGCAGTAGGGACCTCGGGTGATGGTTACAGCGGTGCAGCCGCCAGCATTGTGCGCTATGCGCTTTTTCGTACCCCGGGAACTCCGGTCTACAATTCTAAAGGGCAGTTTGTTGATTTACCTCAACAGGACCCCGTATTGGGAAACTTCCTAGGAGACGGTATAAATCCGGCCGCGCTGGCAGATGCAGCCAACAACAATACCTACCGTTACTCGGTTCTTGGTGATGCTTATTTGGAAATAGATCCGGTAAAAGGTCTAAAAATCAAGTCAGACCTCGGCGGGAACCTGATACTTAGCAACAACAAAACGTTTTTCAAGACTTTTGGCATTGACCGCTCTTTCAATTCACCCAGCTCTCTTTCACAGAATCAGTTCAACGAGCTGAATTACAACTGGACAAATACAGCAACCTATGACTTGACGCTAGGAAAGCACGCGCTAAATTTCCTTGCCGGAACAGAACTTATCAAACAAGACCTGCAGGCCCAGTCTGAATCCCGAAACGGTTTTGTAAATCAAACACCAAACTTTCAATACTTGGATAACGGCACTTCAGCTAGTCAGCAGAATGGCGGTAATGAGAATCATTTCGCTTTGTCATCTCTTTTCGGAAGTGTGCATTATCAATACAACAACAAGTATCTGGCTAGTGTTAGTTATCGGCGTGATGGGTCTTCCCAGCTCGATCCTTCGGCCCGATATCAGGGTTTTACATCTGGCTCGCTGGGCTGGCGGATTGACCAGGAAGATTTCATGAAAAATGCTAGACCTATTTCAACACTGAAACTAAGAGCAAGCGTCGGTCAATTGGGCAACGAACAAAGCATCGGTAATTACCCCTATGTATCTCTGCTGGGTGGTGGTTTCTACTATCCTTTCGGCGGAATATCCACACAGGGTTACAGCATCACCTCCAAAGGCAATCCCAATGTGCGCTGGGAATCCAGTACACAGCAGGATGCCGGCCTTGACATCGGCTTCTTTGATAACGCTTTGCTATTAAGCGCTGATTATTACCTCAAAAAGACCTCAAGAATGCTGCTCTTTCTTCCTTTGCCAAGCAGCGCGGGCAATGGAGGAAACCCGGCAGTCAATGCAGGAAATGTCACCAACTACGGACTTGAACTCGAACTGACTTATAGAAAGCAGCTGAATACCGACTGGAATATTGGCATCACCGGAAATTTCGCAACTGTACACAATAACGTAACTGCGCTGGCAAATGGAACGCCGATAGCCGGTGGGCGGATTGACAATAACTACAATGCGACTTTAACGGCAGTAGGCCACCCAATCGGATCTTTCTTCCTGCTTAAGCAAGAAGGAATCTTTCAAAACGCCCAGCAGGTTTTTACACATGCTCTTCAGGGACCCGGTATCAGGCCTGGCGACGTCATGTATAAAGACGTCAATGGAGATGGGGTTATTGATGACAAAGACAGGACTTTTGTCGGAAGCCCAATTCCAAAGATCACCTATGGCCTTACAGCAAATGTCGGCTACAAGAACTTTGACCTGAGTATGTTTTTTCAGGGAGTTTATGGAAACAAACTCTATAATCAGGTGAATACTGATATTGAAGGGTTCTACCGCCCATTTAATATTACGGAACGTGTTGCAACGCAAAGCTGGTCTGGACCCGGAACGAGTAACCAGTTTCCGCTCTTGTCATGGTCAGACGGAAATAACAACAAAATGCCCTCTACTCGTTTTCTCGAAAATGGCTCCTACCTAAAGTTGAAAAACGTTCAGCTTGGGTACAGACTCGGAAAAAATGCGTTGACCAGTATTGGGCTGGCAAATGTGCGCTTTTATGTGAGCGCCCAGAATGTGTTTACCATTACCAAATATACCGGCTTGGATCCTGAACAGTACAACAACAGCAATAATGGGAATACCGTGACCGCGGTTGGCATCGACTGGGGTACCTATCCTTCGGCACGTACGCTTACGGCTGGTGTCAATGCGAATTTTTAAATCAAAACTTAACATAATGAAAGCGAATAGTATGTATATAGTCCTGGCTGCTTGTCTGATCTTTCCTTCAGCGGGTTGTAAAAAGGCTTTGGACCAACCTGTGCTGGGTCAATTTCAGAGTGACAACTTCTTTACGAATGATGCCAATGCGAAACTTGCCGTAAATGCGGCTTACGCGCCTTTGTCATTTACCGATGGTTCATCAAATGCAATTTGGGTGCTCGGTGATCTAGCCTCTGATGATGCTATTAAGGGAAGTAGTGACGGGGATCAGAGTGATTTTCTTAGTGTACAGAATTTTAACTTTAACCCGTCAAATTCAGCGGTGGAAGCGGTTTGGAAAAGATACTACAACGGGGTGTTTAAATGTAACGTCGTAACTGACGGATTAAGCACTGGCGCTGCAGGTGTATCGGCAGCTGTTAAAGGTGATGTCCTAGGACAGGCAGAGTTTTTAAGGGCCTATTATTATTTTACCTTAACTGTTGCCTATGGAGCTATTCCGCTGCGTCTTAAGGTTGAAACTCCACAAGAACTGCAAAGCCCGGCCGTCCCACAGGCCCAAATTTACGCTCAGATAGAGAAAGATCTCACTGCAGCCGCTGCAGCATTACCGGCGGCCCGCACGGGGACCGAAGTGGGTCGTGCAACAAAGGGCGCCGCCCTGGCACTGCTAGCTAAAACCTATTTGTTTGAACAGAAATGGGCTCTTGCCGCAGCGACTGCACAGGCTGTAGAAGCCCTCGGAGTTTACAGTCTTTTACCCCTATACAGTGATAACTTTAAAGCTGCCACAAAGAATAATGTCGAAGCAATCTTTTCAATCCAGCAAGCTTCTGGCCTGGTTCCTTATCAGGGATATAACCTAAACGCCTGGTTCGCTCCAAGGCCTTTAAACGGTTATGGATTTTATCTTCCTACCAAGAATTTGGTGAGCAACTTTGAGGCGGCGAATGACGGCACAGCAGATCCCCGGCTTGACTATACAGTAGGGCGTAAAGGGCATTCCTACTACGATACCCCGTTTGATTCGAACTGGTCTAGCACCGGTTATGTAAGCAAGAAGCACACCCAGCCGATATCAGAGATCCCGGTGAGTATAAAAGGCGATGGAAATTTAAATTACCAGGCCATTAGGTTTTCAGATGTATTGCTGATCGAAGCCGAAGCGCTTAATGAGAGTGGCAACAGTACTGCGGCACTTGTCCCCCTAAACCGTGTGCGAAAGCGTGCTCGTGAAAGTTATCTGTATGATTCTACGTTGCCTGGTTATCCAAAAATTCCGCCTGGCTTGTTACCTGATGTCTCGGTGACTGACAAAGCACTACTAGAGGACTTGATCCGCAAAGAAAGACGTTCAGAACTTGCTCTTGAATTTCACCGCTTCTTCGATATCATCCGTTATGGAGCACCTTATGCAGGCAGTGCTCTAGCTGGCAAACCCAACTTTAATTACACATTAAATAAATTCTTTCCAATACCGGAAAGTGAGCGGCAAACCAATTTTAAACTTGGGATTTAGCAGTGATTTTTAAACTTACGACAATGAAAACAACGAAAAATTTGAGAGCAAGTATTTGGGCGCTCCTGATCGCATCAATCCTTATTATATCGTGCAAGAAAAACACCGATCAGGTTTCTTATAATGCTGACAAAACCAGGCTCAAGGCTGTTAAAGACTCTTTGACCTCTGTCTATTCAAGCGCTGTGGAAGGCAAACAGGCAGGAAATTATTCTCCAGGGGCTAAAGCCACGCTTCAAACAGCTCTCACACTGGCTTCGGATGTGATTGGTGGTTCGTATACGCAGCAACAGGTAAATAATGCGACAGCCAGCGTGCTTCGCGCAGGCGCGCAGTTTAATGTGAGTCTAATTCAATTGATTTCATCAGGGAATTTGATCGCATCCTGGACATTTAGTGGAAAGGCAAATGATGTATCGGGAAAAGGAAACAATGGAACCCTGAAAACGGGCTGGGTTGGTCCTTACGGTGTTGCTCCAGCTGATAGTGGTACTTCGCCGGTGCTGACCGCTGACCGATTTGGTACCGCAAACAGCGCCTACTATTTTGATAACGGTGCTTACATTGAAGTGCCTTATCAGCCGGCCCTTCGTCCGACTAATTTCACGATTTGCGCATGGATAAAACCTCATGTCGCCAGCAACGGCAACTATATCTTTTCGCTTGACCGGTGGAATGGCTATAAATTTCAATTACAGGGTGCAAACCTACCGTTTTTAACGGTGATGACTGATACAGGTGACCACGATCAGGATGACGGCGGCACTCCTGTGCCACTTGATCAATGGAGTCAGGTAATTGCCAGCTATATGAACGGAACGGAAAAGTTTTATATCAACGGGGTTTTGATTAAAACTGCGAACATAACCGGCAACCCTACCGCACTGGTTTCACCACCCAACTTATCTATTGGCAATGAGCTGCCTGAATCAGCCTACAATCTCACAGACTCTAAAAGCCCGAACGCCTATTATGGTGGAAATTTCTTTGTAGGAGCAATCGATGACGTTCACTTGTACAATACCGTTTTGACAGACACCCAGATTAAATCACTATACACCATGGAACAACCTTGAGTTGAAGACCTACTCAGCCAGCTATTTATTACAAGCCATCCTCCGGGGATGGCTATTACCAGTACTATACCCCCCAAAATTAGAAACTTTAAGGACAGGAGTGAGAAGAGTGAAGTGATGCTTGCCCCCAACACCTTGCGAATGCCGATTTCCTTGACGCGCTGCTCAGCGGTAAATGTTGACAGGCCAATTAAACCAAGGCATGAAATTAAGATCGCAAGCAGGGTAAATATCTTTGAGAGCCGGCCCACCAGGTATTCGCTGGTGTAAAGTAGACACAAGGGGTGCCGCATCCCTACAGTTCCTCATAGTCTACCCGATGTCCGTAGCGATCGTGCAGTGCAGCTTAACCTTTGCATCAATTAGGATTCCTAGGTTTTACGCAGCTAGTTATTATATTAAATTGCTTTTAACGTACTGAATTGAAAAGGAATCAGGCTTTTATTCCCGCCTATTGGCGGGTTTATGTTTTTAATTGGCTGGCAGGCTGCTTCTTCGTTGCCGGCCAAGGTTGTGCAAAGAAATCAAACCCGCCGGCGCCGCAGATCATAGTTCCAAACACGCAGCATATCTCGGTCCTCACGCAGCATAATAACAACTCCAGGTCAGGGTGGAACGAGCAAGAAAACGTGCTCACTACATCTACTGTCAATTAAGAGTCATTTCGGGAAGCTCTTTAGCTTGACGACCGACGATCAGGTCTATGCCCAACCCCTAGTGCTCTCTAACATCCTCTTGGAAGGTAAGTCAGTGAATCTAGTCATAGTGGCCACGGTAAATAACACCGTTTACGGCTATGATGGCGACCAGGGTACACTCTTCTGGAAGAAAAATTACACATCTGTGGGGCAGCGGCCGGTGCGTAACACCGATATGGGTTCCTGTGGCGGTCCGTACCTTGATTTTAGCGGCAATATTGGCATAGTGGGTACTCCGGTAATTGACTCTGCGGCCCAAACCTTGTATTTTGTTGCCAGGAGTACCGATGGAACTACTTCTCAGAGTACTTGCATGCAGTTAGCTTGCATGATGGCAGTGACCTTCCTGGTAGTCCTAAATTGATTATGGCTACCGTAAATGGAACAGGCGATGCAAATGTGAATGGGCTGGTCAGCTTTGACGGATTGAGACAGAACCAGCGCCAGGGGCTGACAGAAGTTGCCGGAAAAATTTACGTGGGCTTCTCCTCACATTGTGACATCGCGCCCTATCATGGATGGGTCCTGGGCTATGATGCTGTCACGCTGAATCAGACTTCAGTATATAACGATACTCCTAATGGCTCAGACGGCGGCATCTGGGAGAGTGGAATGGGCATGGCTGCAGATCCTTCCGGAAACTTATACCTGGTGGCAGGAAACGGGACGGTTGGCAGTGCTACTGACCCTAACGACCCTACAAACCGGGGCGAAAGCGCACTTAAGCTTACTCCTCGGGGTCAGACCCTATCCGTTTCCTCTTATTTTACACCTAATAATTATGCGGCACTAGAAGCTAACGACCTTGACTATGGAAGCATGGGGGCGCTGATTATTCCCGGAACGCATTATTTTTTAACAGGAGGAAAGGACGGTAATATGTACCTCCTGGATAAGGATAATATGGGTGGCCTGCAGGTTACCGGTAATCAGGTTCAGCAGACAGTTTTTTTTCGTGGCGATAGTTTCCATTGCCAGCCAGCCTTTTACCAGGGGCCGACCGGAGGGTTTTTTTATGTCTGGTCAGAGAATGATTACCTACGTTCCATTCCTTATAATAACCAAACAAACCTTCTGCTATCCGGTCAACAGCATCTGGGTACTGCGAGCAGGCCCACCGGACAAAGCGGGGCTGTACTCTCCGTTTCTTCCAACGGCAGTAAATCAGGTTCGGCTATCCTATGGGCTTCGTATGCCTTAAGCGGCGATGCAAATCAGGCCATTAGACCTGGAGTCTTACGCGCCTTTGATGCGACTGATGTCACCCACGAACTCTGGAACAATACTTTAAATGCGGGTGACTATGCTGGTAATTATGCGAAATTTTCATCGCCAACTATTGCAAACGGGCACGTTTATCTGCCTACGTTCTCCAACGCAGTAGTGGTTTACGGATTAAAATGATCAGGGCCTTTTCTTTTACCAGGCATTGACCCGTCCAAGATAGCTAGACAGATTGGAAGCAAATCCTCAACATTAAAGATGTCATATGTAAAGCTGGGCCTAGGAAGGATAACTATTGCAGGTGCCTAAGCGGCCTGTGAGTAGGAGTGTTCCCTAGACATACTCATTAAGTAAAAAGTTCGTAACAGTGTTAGCTAAGGCCTTGTTTTCAATTTGCCCAGATCTCGTTGGATAGGATTTTGCTACCTATTTAATCAAATGCATACACTCTTATTATGAAGGAAAAAGATAAAGTAACTAGGCGTGAAGTCCTTGGCGGGATTGGCGCTAGTTTAGCTGCAGCCGCAGTTGCTCCGGTTTCCCCGGTGTTTGAAACGTACGGCACACCGGCAGCTGCAACCCCGGTTTCTTACGAGCCAGCGAAATTACAAGACCCAACCCAAAAATACCCCAAGCCCCCCTTTAAAGGCCAGTTTCAGGAATGGCCAGGACTAGCTAGCAAAATGGATCCACGCCCAGACCATGGGGAGACCAGCTACAAAGGTTCTGGTCGTTTAGCGGGAAGAAAAGCACTTATCACCGGTGCCGACTCAGGAATGGGGCGTGCGGCCGCGATCGCGTATGCTCGTGAAGGGGCAGACGTGGCTATGAACTATCTGCCAGCCGAAGAATCTGACGCTCGAGAAGTAATTGCCCTTATCAAGGCCGAAGGTCGCAAGGCGATTGCAATACCCGGAGATTTGCGTGACGAAGCATTTTGCAAACATCTTGTGGAGACAGCCGTGCGCGAGTTGGGGGGGTTGGACATTGTCGTTAACAACGCCGGCCGCCAGCAAAGCCATCCATCGATCCTTGACATTTCTACTGAGCAGTTCGATTGGACCATGAAGACCAATATTTACGCCCCATTTTGGATTATCAAAGCTGCATTACCGCACTTGGAGCCCGGATCGGCCATTATAGGGACAACCTCTGAGCAAGCCTATGATCCATCTCCAGACCTTTACGATTATGCTCAAACCAAGGCCGCGACGATGAACTATGTGAAGTCGCTTGCCAAGCAACTAGGTCCCAAGGGCATTCGCGTGAACGGCGTAGCTCCAGGCCCAATATGGACGCCATTACAAATAAGTGGCGGCGCTCCCCAGGAAAAAGTTAAAAAGTTTGGTGGTACGGCACCTCTGGGCAGGCCAGGCCAGCCCGCTGAGTTAGCCTCGATCTACGTTCAACTTGCGGCAAGTGATGCAAGCTATGCAACCGGACAGGTCTACGGATCTTCGGGAGGTCAAGGTCAACCCTAAGCGGATCATTTATTGTCAGACAACCGCAGCGGTGGCAGCTATAGTTGATGCCCCGTTGCGGTGCAGCTGAAATTCAAAATTATCGAGCCAGTTAGGACTGTTTCCGTTCCCCGACTCATGGGAAGAGTTTTCTTGAACGTGATAGAAGATTCCGCTATTTCCGCCTTTTGAAACAGCCCAATCCAGCGTGAGGTCAAAATTTGTATAATCATCCTTGGTGACCAGATCAATGTTTGGAACGTTTGTTTGGGCAACTAATGACCCATTTTCTAACTTCCAGGCATCTGAGGGAACTCTGTCCATCTTATATCCACGTAGTTGCTGAAATAGATACCCCGTCAAAAAGAACTGTCCAGGAGCTGGTCTTTTGCGCCTCAGCCGTTTCGAAAGTCGCAAAGGCGATCAATATATAAAGGATGTGTTTCATGAACTTGTTTAGAAAATAACATCTTGTCTTTTAGCTTGTCTGAGTTATTCCTGTAGATCGAGGTTCCCTTTGCCCTGTCTCAAAATCGTATACTCTTCAGCGGTACAGTCAACGACCGTTGAGGGGATGTTCCCACCGTATCCCCCGTCAACGACCATGTCGACCAAGCGCTTGTATTTTTCATAGATCAACTCCGGGTCAGTGGAATACTCCAGGATTTGGTCGTCATCATGAAGTGAGGTTGACAAAATGGGATTACCAAGCGAGCGAACGATTTCACGGGCGATCGTATTGTCTGGAACGCGTATGCCAACCGTTTTCTTTGCGGTATTCAAAATCTTGGGCACTTTACTTCCCGCATTAAAAATAAAGGTAAAGGGACCGGGAAGAACTTTCTTCAGCATTCGAAACGTTGCTGTGCTAATTGGCTTCGTGTAATCTGCAAGATTACTCAGGTCGTAACAAACAAAGGAGAACCGGGCTTTATCTGGCTTGATGTTCTTGATCTGGCAAATCTTTTCGATCGCCTTTTGGTTGCTGATATCGCAGCCTAAACCGTAAACCGTATCTGTGGGATATATCACGATACCACCCGAACGGAGGCACGAGACCACTTTATCAATGTGCTTCTCAGATGGATTGTCCGGGTAGATCTTTATAAGCATGACAGAACAAGATCAGGATTGCAACCGGCGATCAGGACGTTTTTGTTCCCAGTACTTCACTTACCAAAGCAGCAGCTTCTTTGAGTTCAATGGCCGAATAGACCTTTAGGCCCGATTCATCAATGAGTTTTTTGGCTTCGGTCGCGTTCGTTCCTTGTAGCCGTACAATAATTGGTATTGAAATGGTTCCAATGTTGTGGTACGCGTCAATTACGCCTTGCGCTACACGGTCGCAGCGAACAATCCCGCCAAAAATGTTGATTAGAATAGCTTTGACATGTGGGTCCTTCAAGATAATGTGAAATGCCGCCTCTACGGTTTTCGCACTGGCCGTACCGCCTACGTCCAAAAAATTCGCCGGTTCACCTCCCGCGATCTTAATGATATCCATAGTGGCCATGGCCAGGCCGGCACCATTGACCATACAGCCAACATTTCCGTCAAGCCTCACATAATTAAGATTGGACTTACCGGCTTCAACCTCCATAGGGTCTTCTTCGGCCTCGTCCCTCATAGCCGCGTAATCGGGGTGACGGTATAACGCGTTGTCATCCAGGTTCACCTTGGCGTCAACGGCCAATATTTTGTTGTCAGAAGTTTTAAGCACCGGATTGATCTCAAACATGGACGAATCTGTGCTATCATAAGCCTTATACAGGGAAGCAATGAACTTGGTCATCTCTTTAAAGGACTCCCCCGATAACCCTAGTTTAAAAGCGATTTCCCGGGCCTGAAAGCCTTGCAAACCGACTGCCGGGTCGATCTCTTCTTTGAAAATGAGATTTGGTGTATGAGCGGCAACGTCTTCGATATCCATTCCGCCTTCGGTAGAATACAGGATGATGTTTTTGCCTGCCGCCCGGTTTAATAATACGCTGATATAAAATTCCTGAGTTTTGCTTTCGCCGGGGTAGTATACATCTTGAGCGATCAACACTTTACTCACCTTTTTGCCCTGAGGACCGGTCTGGTGAGTGACCAACTGCATGCCCAGTATTTGGTTAGCCTTTTCCCGAACTTCTTCAAGCGATTTAGCCAGCTTAACACCACCTCCTTTACCTCTGCCGCCCGCATGGATCTGAGCTTTTACGACCCACCAGCCTGTACCTGTTTCGGCCTGAAGCTTTTTTGCTGCCTCAACCGCTTCGTCGGGTGTTTGAGCAAGAATTCCTTCCTGAACGCGCACACCGAAGCTTTTCAGAATAGATTTTCCCTGGTATTCGTGAATGTTCATACAGGCTATTTTAGGTAAACATAAGGATTAAAGCACCCTTTTTAAAATGCCTATCTTAGGTGAAAATTGCTAGAAATGCTTTCGGCAAAGGCCATAAGGAAATCGTACGGCGCGATCGAAATACTTAAAGGTCTTGATCTGGAGGTACAAAAAGGGGAGATTGTTAGCATAGTAGGAGAGTCTGGAGCCGGAAAAAGCACCCTGCTGCATATTTTAGGAACGCTTGACCGTGCAGATGCCGGTTCTCTGGTTATGGATGGGATATCGATTGACAAGTTGTCTAGCCGCGCGATCAGCAAGTTCAGAAACGAGCGTATCGGCTTCGTCTTTCAATTTCATCACTTGCTTCCCGAATTCACTGCGCTTGAAAACGTTTGCATGCCGGCATTCATCGCGGGCATTAGCCGGAGAGAGGCCGAAAAGAAAGCTATGGACCTTCTTGCAGTCCTTGGTGTACAATCCCGTGCGAATCACCGGCCTTCAGAACTGAGCGGTGGAGAGCAACAGCGCGTGGCGATCGCAAGGGGTCTCATCAACTCACCCGCAGTAGTACTTGCCGACGAACCCTCGGGGAATCTTGACTCAAAAAATTCAGAAGAGCTTCATGCGTTATTTATAAAGCTTCGTAATGACTTTAATCAGACATTCATTATCGTTACCCATAACCCGGCACTTGCGGCGATCGCAGACCGGGAACTTCGAATGAAAGATGGTGTCATGTTGGCCGCGATTGAGCACTAACGCGAAACAAGCTGCTAACGCGAGCCAAAGGCGCGATCAGGAGGCGTTTACCGGGAACGTCACCTCGCGCAAGTCGACTGCGACAACTTTCGAGATCCCCGGTTCGGCCATCGTGATTCCGTAGATAATATCGGTGGATGAGATCGTACGTTTATTGTGGGTGACGACTATGAATTGGGATGACTCCGAAAATTTGCGAATGATCGTATTGAACTTATCAATGTTCGTATCGTCGAGTGGGGCATCAACTTCGTCAAAAATGCAAAACGGGGCGGGCTTCAAAAGGTAGAGCGAAAACAGTATGGCTGTCGCCGTGAGCGTTTTTTCCCCGCCAGAAAGCTGATTGATCGTAAGAGGACGCTTCCCTTTAGGTTTTGCTATGATCTCTATGTCAGATTCAAGTCCATTGGCTGGTTCGGTAAGCATCAGATCACAAGAATCTTCGTCATTAAAAAGCGAGCGAAAAACAAGTATAAAGTTGTCCCTGATCTGGGCGAAGCAAGCCAGGAACTGAGTATTGGCCGTTTGATCAATTTCATTAATAGTTGTGAGAAGGGACCGTTTGGCCTGCACAAGATCCTCTTTTTGCCCTTTAATGAATTGATAGCGTTCGTCCATTTCACGATAGGATTCGACGGCCAGCGGATTAATGGCTCCAAACGTATCAAGCTGGGCTTTGATCTTTTCGTTTCGTTGCCTTAGATCGTCTAAAGAATCGTCTAAAGAGCCCTCCCAAGAGCCCTCTAAAGAAGCGCCCTCAGATCTACCTTCGAAAGGCACACCGCTGATGTCTTGTAGACTCAGGTTGAATTCTACCGAAAGCCGCTCCTTGAGACCTGCAAATTCAAGGTCGATCTGGTTCTGTTTTTCATGAATAGCCTGAATGAGAGCATCCAACTGCTCCCGCGTTCTTCTGGCGCCTGTGACGTCTAGTTCGAGGCTGTTTATGTCGCCTTTCGCGCCGAAGTACGCCTCTTCGGTCTGCTGCAAACTTGCTGAGAGTGATTCCAGCTGATTGTAAAGGGCACTAGATTTAGTTTCTGTGGTTGTTCCCCGCGTTTGGTATTCCTTGATCTGCTCAACAACATACTGCAATTCATTCCTGCCAGCAGCTATTCGCTCCCCGATTGACTTTTCGTGGCTAAGTTGATACCCAAGGTCTTTGACGATTCCTGCAAGAAGATTTTGGCGCTGGTAATAAAGAATATTAGTTTCATTGAATTGTCGTGAGAGCGTTTTGTTCTCTTCCTCGGCTGCCCTAAGCTTGTCACGGTAATCACTCAGGCGTGAATCCAGACTCTTTTTTTCTTCGTTAAGTTTGCTTCGTCCGGGTTCTAGTGAGCTTAAGTCATTTTGAACTTGAATAATTGTAAGGGAGAGCTCGTCCTGCCGTGCTTTTGCGCTTTCGAGATAAGCGACGTGATTTTCTTTGCGGGCGTTTAACGCGTTCACCTGTGCGGTGATCGAATTATGCGCGTCGCGAACCGGCTTGATGGATATCGAAGCTTTTTGTGACTTGGCAGCACGCAGGTCCTCTTGCGTGGTGTCCACTTTGCTTTTCATCGCGGTAACCCTGGCAGACAGGTCCTTCACCAGATCAACTAGCCGCTCCAGGCTCTTTGACCGGCCAATCCTTTTTCCTTCAAAAAGGCCAATTGATCCTCCTAAGAGTGAATCGGCCGAAAGTACATATCGGCCTAACGAATCAATGACCTTTGTGTGGCCTTGTGCCAATTCCCACTCGCCTGCAGCTGCCGCGCCTTCTACATTAAGGTATACCCGTTCAAACAAATGATTTACCAGATCACGATACCGGGGGTCGGTTTCAAGGATGCTAGCAGCCGGTATTAGCGCTCGGGGCAGAGGCTCAACTGCATCCGTAAGACCGGCTGTTTGATCACTTAAACTCGCAAGGACGAAGAAGCCTACTCTTCCTTTTTCGGCTTCGGCTAAAATCTCTACCGCTTCAAGCGCCTCTTCGCGCGTGTCAACGACAAAGTAGTTCATCCAAGGCCCGAGAAAGCTCTCAATCGCAACCCTGTATTTTTCGGGGCAGGAAATAATATCTGCGATCAAAGGCGTTTGTTCGAGCCAGGAAGACTTTTTTTTCAAGAATCTAATTGAGTCGGGAAAGCCTTCCATGTTCTCTACAAGGCTCTTTGTAAGATCAAGCTCATTTTGCTTAGAGTCCAGCAAACGCGACTCTTGCTGGTAAGCTGTACGAAAGTTTTCTAACCTGATATCAAGCTCTGCAATTTGTGCAGCAAGGTTTTCATCCTTTCCGGCCAGCAAACTCAGTTCGGCCAGTTTTTTTTGCGAAGTCAGCTCCAGATCCTCCAGTTTTGCCTCAGTATCCTGCAGTTCCTTGCTCCGGGTTTCCCTTTCAGCGGCGTATCGATCCAAATCTTTTTGTACCGAAGCGATATTAAGGTTAAGGCGGAAGGTCTGGTTCTCCACCTGGCCTATTTGGCCGGTGATCGCTGCCAGTTCTCCCTCTGACTTTTGAACCATAACTCGCCGTTCTTCGACTTTTGCTCTACTCCAATCAGACGCCTCTTTAAGAGCCGGGAGCTTGTTTTCGACCTGGATAAGGTCTCCTCTTGCACGACTCTCCTTATTTCTAAGTTCAGCGAGCTGGGCCGCTGTGTCATTCAAACGAACACTATCGACCTCAAAATTTGTTTCAAGTTTTCGTTTTGTCTCTTCCAACTGCCGCAATGCTTCATCCTTGAGCTTACGCTGATGGTCGAAATCTTGAATGTACAAACGTAGCTCAGTGACTGCTTTTTGCTCAAAAAGAAGATTCTTTTCTTTTTGAACATTTTTTAGTTTGAGATCCTCAAGCCGGGCACCCAGAGAGTCGAGACGCGTTTGGCATGACAGGCGTTCATCTTCATGTTTGAGTTTGGTCTGACGCAGGCTTTCAACAGAGCTCTTGAAGCCGGCGATTCGCGCTGCAGCCAATTCAATACTTAGATTACGGTATTGCTCCCTAAGCTTATAATACCTCTCGGTTCGCCTGGCCTGTGTATCCAGTGAGCGAAGGTTTTTTTCGAGTTCGAATAAAAGGTCTTCGACCCGGTTTAAATCTTCGGTCGTTTCATTAAGCCTTGTGAACGTCTGCTTTTTACGGACCTTGTATGTCGAAATACCGGCAGCTTCCTCAAAAAGTGATCTTCTCGAACCTTCTTTGTTGCTAATAAGTTCCTCAACCATTTTAAGCTCGATGATCGAATACGAATCGGGGCCTATACCTGTATCCAGGAACAGATCAGTAATATCTTTTAGCCGGCACAAGACATCATTGAGCCTGTACTCGCTTTCACCGCTACGGTAGAGCTTTCGGGTTATGGTTAGCTCCGTGAAATCACTTGCTAAAACCCCTTTGGTGTTGTCGAAAGTGAGGGAGACCTCGGCTAGATTCGCGGCTTTGCGGCTTTGGCTTCCGTTGAAGATCACGTTTTCCATCTTCTCTGACCGCAATGCCCGTGTACTTTGCTCGCCTAACACCCATCTGATCGCATCGACGATATTGCTCTTACCGCAACCGTTGGGTCCAACGATCGCCGTTACACCGTCGTCAAACGAAAGACTTATTTTATCACCAAAGCTTTTGAAGCCCCTCGCTTCCAGTCTGACTAATTTCAAACCGACGTTTCAGTGCTGCTCATCTTACCAAAAATGCGAAAAATATTTTTTTATCTTCGGGAATTAACCTCATTCGCCCATGCCTAGATTTTTGTTCACGGCCTTTGCTTTACTATTGTCCGGTTCCTTATTTGCCCAAGACACCCCTCGCAGCTATCACGCGATCAACAAGGATAACCTGGACACGACTACCAAACCAACCCAGAACTTTTATACCTATTCGGTCGGAAACTGGGTTAAAAAAAACCCAGTTCCTTCTTCAAAATCCGCCTGGTTTAGCTTTAATGAACTTTACGACAATAATCGTAAAGTGCTGCACGAAGTGCTTGTTGCAGACGCCGCCAAAAATGCCCTAAAGGGAACCAATGCCCAAAAAGTAGGCGACTTTTTTAAGTCGGGCATGGATTCGGCCACCCGTAACAGCCGGGGTTTAGCTCCCATAACCCCAGACCTGAATAAAATAAATTCGATTACGACCAGTACAGATGTACTTAACGAGTTTACCCGGCTCATTGCTTCGGGTAATCCTTCGGGCTATAGCTTTTTTGTAAGAACAGACGATAAAGTTTCTACGAAGTACATTCCTGCACTTTCTCAAGGCGGTCTTGGTCTCCCAGACCGGGATTATTACCTCAAGTCAGATAACCGTACGAAAGCCATACGAGACGCTTATTTGAAACATATTCAAAAGATGCTTGTACTTAGCGGCACGGCTAAAAGTGAGGCGGCTGCAGCTGCAGGTCATATCATGACCCTGGAGACGGCTCTCGCGAAAGCAAGTATGGACCGTGTAGAGAGGCGGAATCCGTATAAGGTCTACCATAAATTCTCGCCGGCTTCTTTCAGCGCCCAAGTACCCGGCATTGATTGGAGTACTCAGCTAAAGAACCTTGGAATAAACCACGCGGATTCGTTTTTAGTAGCTCAGCCCGATTTCTTCAAACAACTCGCTGTACTTCTTAAGACGACACCAGTTCCAAACTGGAAAGAATACTTGAGGTGGAAACTAGTAAGTTCTGCATCTGGCGAGCTAAACGATACCCTGGAACACGAATCGTTTAATTTCTATGGTAAAGTATTGAATGGAAGCAAGGCCCAGGAACTAAGATGGGAGCGCTTAACGTCGGTGATCGACCGGTATATGGGAGAGGCTTTGGGTCAGGAATATATAAAGGTTGCGTTTCCACCTCAGGCCAAGGTGAGAATGCTTGAGCTTATAGCCAATTTAAAGGCCGCTTTTGCCGAGCGTATCCGCGGTCTTGACTGGATGAGCACAACAACGAAAGAAAAAGCCCTTGTAAAACTTAATTCGATCATGGTCAAAGTTGGCTACCCTGATAAGTGGATCGATTATTCAACACTCAACATTACATCCGATAATTATTTTCAAAACGTAACGAATGCGCGTAAGTTCCTGTACGATTATGAAATAAGCTTTTATGGTAAGCCGGTAGACAGAACGTTATGGGGTATGTCGCCGCCTACTGTAAACGCATACTATAACCCAGGCTTGAACGAGATTGTCTTCCCGGCGGGTATTCTCCAGCCTCCTTTCTTTGATTTCAAGGCCGATGATGCGGTTAATTACGGCGCAATCGGCAGCGTCATAGGTCATGAGATGACTCATGGATTTGACGATCAAGGCAGGCAATACGATGCCCAGGGAAATCTAAAAGACTGGTGGACAAAAGAAGACGGCGAAAAGTTTAAGACGAAGGCCGAGCAGGTTGCTAAACAATTTGATCAGTATACTGTGTTAGACAGCTTACATGTAAACGGCCACCTGACTTTAGGTGAAAACCTGGCTGACCTTGGCGGCACGATGATCTCGTTCCAGGCATTCAAAAAAACCGCCGAGGGAAAAAGTAATGTGAAGATTGACGGGTATACTCCTGACCAGCGCTTCTTTCTTGGTTTTGCTCAAGTATGGCGGGGAAACATAAACCCTGAAGCAGCGGCGGTTCGTATACGCACCGATCCACATGCGCCTGGTTTATGGCGCGTGATTGGACCCCTGTCCAACAATCCGGATTTTTACCAAGCGTTTGGTGTTAAACCGGGTGACCCGATGTATCGCGACCCGGCTGTGAGGGCAAAAGTCTGGTAAGCTAGTCTGTTAGACGAGTGTGGTAAGCTACTCATAAAACTAAATTAACGGCTTCCTTACCCTAAGTAGGATTTAAGGATCTTGCTGCGGCTGGTGTGGCGAAGGCGCTGTAAGGCCTTGTCCTTGATCTGGCGCACACGCTCACGGGTGAGGTTGAACTTCTCTCCAATCTCTTCCAAAGAAAGCGGGTGATTTGTTCCTAGACCGAAAAATAGCGTAACGATCTCCCGCTCCCGTTCTGTAAGTGTAGACAGGGAACGTTTGATCTCCTCAGACAAGCTCTCGTTAATGAGCATGCTGTCTGTGTTTGGAGTGTCACTGTTCTCTAGTACATCTAACAGGGTGTTTTCCTCTCCCTGAACAAAGGGAGCATCCATTGAAACATGGCGGCCCGAGTTGCTTAAAGTATCTGAGATCTTGTCTACAGTAGTTTCAAGAGTATCGGCAAGCTCCTCTGGCGAAGGCTCACGCTCATATTCCTGTTCAAGCTTGGAAAATGCCTTACTGATCTTACTTAGCGATCCCACCTGATTAAGTGGCAGACGTACGATACGCGATTGTTCGGCTATTGCTTGAAGAATGGATTGACGAATCCACCAAACGGCATACGAAATGAACTTAAAACCTTTGGTTTCATCAAATCGTTTAGCAGCCTTAATCAGGCCCAAGTTCCCTTCATTAATCAGGTCACCGAGAGTCAGACCCTGGTTCTGGTATTGTTTAGCAACAGATACAACGAAACGTAGATTAGTTTTTGTAAGACGCTCAAGAGCAGCCTGGTCGCCTTCCCGGATTTTCTGAGCAAGAATGACTTCTTCCTCAGCGGTGATAAGATCGACCTTACCGATCTCATGAAGGTACTTATCCAAGGATTGACTTTCACGGTTGGTAATTGACTGGGTGATCTTCAGTTGTCTCATGTTTCGAATTAATAGGGTATTTTACGACCTGCAAAGATACAAAAATTATTTCTTTTAAGTAACTTTTTTGTCAAAGAGCTTCACAAGGCGCCAAAGTCAATGATTTCCTTTAGTCTTACTCCCTTTTCGGTCTTTATAACCCTGCAGCCAACGTTTATAGGATCATGTTCAAGAAACAGCAAGGCCGAAGTGGACGCCGCTTCATCAAGGAACATTCGCTTTTCATCCATGGTGATAAGTGGCCTGGTATCGTAGGCCATCACATAAGGCAAGGGAATGTGTCCGACCGAGGGCAGAAGGTCGGTCACATAGAATAACGTTTGGCCTTTATAGTGGATTTCGGGTACCATCATTGCTGCTGTATGCCCGTTAAATAGTCGTACATTAAAACCTTCTACAAATTTCCCCTCCGTACAAAAACGAAGCCGGCCCGAGCGCTCCAGAGGCAAGATATTTTCACGCAGGAACGAGGCTTTTTCACGTGGATTAGGGTCAGTGGCCCATTTCAGGTGCGCTTCATTCGACCAGTAAGTCGCATTCTTAAAAGCTGGTTCGAGTTCATCTCCTTGCCCCGCGATCGCCCCGCCGCAGTGATCAAAATGCAAATGAGTTAAAAACACATCGCTAATATCATCTTTGGAAAAGCCGGCTGCTTTGAGTGAATCTTCAAGCCGGGCACCGGCGGGTTCATAATGGGCGAAAAACCGGGCGTCCTGCTTATCACCCATCCCTGTATCAATAAGAATACGCCGGTCACCGGTTTCAACCAATAGGAGTCTCATCGCCCAGGTACACAGGTTGTTTGAGTCTGCCGGGTTGGTTCTTTGCCACAGCGATTTTGGAACGACCCCAAACATTGCCCCGCCGTCCAGTTTAAAAGTTCCGGCTTCGATTATATGCAGCTTCAATTTACAGTAAACCTTAAATATCGATCGCCTCACCGTAGGCAGCTGCAGTAGCTTCCTTGACCGCTTCACTCATGGTAGGGTGGGGATGAATGCTTTTCATGATTTCATGCCCGGTCGTTTCAAGCGCCCGTGCGGTAACCACCTCGGCAATGAGTTCGGTCACATTATGACCAATCATGTGGGCGCCAAGTAACTCTCCGTATTTCGCGTCAAAAATGACTTTGACGAAGCCTTCAGATTCGCCGGCAGCCTGTGCGCGCCCTGAGGCGCTAAACGGAAACTTGCCAACTTTTATCTCATAGCCAGCTGCAACAGCCGCTTTCTCGGTATATCCCACAGAGGCGATCTCCGGTTCCGTGTATGTGCAACCGGGAATGTTGTTGTAGTTGAGCGGCGAGGACTCAAGTCCGGCGATCTTTTCAATGCAGATCATGCCTTCAGCAGTAGCCACATGTGCCAGCGCAGGGCCTCGTACAATGTCGCCGATCGCGTAGATCCTATCTACGTTCGTATGGTAAAAATCGTCAACGATCACCTTTCCCTTATCGGTCACGACACCGAGTTCTTCCAGGCCTAAATTTTCAATGTTTGCCGTCACACCAATTGCCGAAAGGACTATTTCGGCCTCGAGCGTTTCAATGCCCGACGCAGTTTTGACCTTTACAACACAAGTATCTCCTTTGACTTCTACCGCTTCTACATTCGAGCTTACCATGATAGTAATACCAGACTTTTTGAAGTTTCGGAGCAGTGCTTTAGAGATCTCATCATCTTCAAGCGGCACGATGCTATCCAAATACTCGACAATGGTCACCTTGGTACCCATATTATGGTAAAAGTAGGCGAACTCAACACCGATCGCTCCTGAGCCAACGATCACCATAGACGCCGGCTGTTTTGGAAGGTTCATAGCCTGGCGGTAGCCGATTATCTTCTTGCCGTCCTGCTTTAAATTTGGGAGCTCACGGGAACGGCCTCCGGTGGCAAGAATGATGTGTTTAGCGGTATGTTCCTGCTTACTCTGGTCTTCGCCCTCGACTTCGATCGTTTGCCCTTTTTTCAACTTGGCAACCCCATTAAGCACCTCGATCTTGTTTTTTTTCATCAAAAACGTCACGCCTTTACTCATTTGATCGGCCACACCACGACTCCGCTTAATGACGGCCTCAAAGTTTGGATGCGCTTCCCCAACCTCAAGACCAAATTCACGAGCGTGCTTAATATATTGATATACTTCAGCACTTTTAATTAAAGCCTTCGTAGGGATGCAGCCCCAGTTAAGGCATATCCCGCCAAGAGACTCGCGCTCAACGATGGCTACCTTAAAACCAAGCTGGGAAGCGCGTATCGCTGTACTGTACCCGCCTGGTCCGCTTCCTATTATTATTACGTCGTAATTCATTTAAATAGAATGGATTGGTCTTGAAAAAGTTTAGCAAAGTAACAAAAACAGCTTGGATGATTCCGGCCCAGCTGTTATCAATAAGTTGTCAATTCCTTTACAATGCCTTTATATTGAGGCTATAATTTAGCGCGGCAAACCAACCTTAGCGTCAACGTTATGAAAAAGGCTTTACAATTCCTTACCGTTCTGGTATGGATTCTTTTACTTGCATTTTCGGGTAGAACCGTTGCTCAGGAAACAACAGCTTCTATAAGTGGGATCGTCAGGGATAAAAGCGGGCCATTAGCTGGTGTAACAATTGTTGCGGTACATACTCCCACAGGAACACAATATAGTGTTTCCACCCGTGCAGATGGACGATTTAATATCTCCAACGTTCGTATCGGCGGGCCTTACCGTCTGACGGCAAGTTTCGTTGGTTACCGAGCTCAAACCCTGCCGCCATTCGGGTTGACGATCAGCCAAAACTTTGATGCTAATATTGTCTTGACCGAATCGGATGTGCAGCTAAAAGAGGTTGTTGTCACGACCGCCCAAAACAAGACCTTCAACTCGAATCATACTGGGGCATCTGACATTATAAGCCGCAGTCAGATCGAGCGCCTGCCAACCATTAACCGAAGCTTAAGTGATTTTACGAAGCTTACACCGTTCGCAAATAGTAATCAAACAAACAGTTTTGGCGGCCGTAACAATTTGTACAACAACGTCACCGTAAACGGATCTTCCTTTAACAATACGTTCGGGCTTGCGGGGACAATTGGGGGCCAAACAGGTGCTCAGCCGATCTCAATCGACGCTATTGATCAAATCCAGGTCAACCTTGCGCCTTATGATGTACGGCAGGGAAGTTTCACCGGTGCAGGCATTAATACCGTTACAAAATCGGGTACCAATAATATCACAGGATCAGCTTATGGGTATTACCAATCCCCAGGCCTTAAGGGGTCAAAAGTTGGCGACATCACGTATCCAGTAGGAAGCTTTAACTACCACTTATTGGGCTTTTCTTTCGGTGCCCCTATTATTAAAAACAAACTTTTTCTATTTTTAGATGCGGAAACGGAACGGCGAACCTCACCGGCGACTTCATTTGTCGCCAAACAAGGTGCCCAGGCGGCCGGAGGTAATGTTTCGATTGCAGACGCTGCCACATTAGATCAGCTGAAAAACTTTTTGCTTACAAACTATAATTACAATCCCGGAACCTACCAGGGTTACAGGTATGGTTTCGCTGCTGATCGGATTACGGCTAGGCTCGATTACAACATAAACTCTCGAAACACGATCAACTTTAACTTTTTCTACCTCAAATCCAATAGAGACACTTACCCAAGCAACAGCGGTGCCCCTACCGGAGGTTCCTCTAACACAGGCCGGCAGCCTAGTATAAACTCCCTGCCATTCTCTGGTGCAGGTTATAATATTATTAACAACCTGGCTTCGGGAATCATCCAGCTCAATAGTACGATAAGCAACTCGATATCCAACAAGGTAGAGCTTGGATATACCGCGATGCGGGACAAGCGCAAAAGTTTGGGTAGTGGGGCATTCCCCTTGGTCGATATCCGAAATGGCGCGGGCCAGCCCGATCTTACCGCCTTTGGTTTTGAACCATTCACAGCCAATAACCTTCTGAATACTGACATTGTTCAATTGAATGATTATCTCACCATATCTGCTGGCAGGCATGAAATCGTTCTAGGTACTCAAAATCAGATGCAGAGCTATAAAAATGGATTTGATCCGAATTATAACGGTGCTTATGTATTCAACTCTGCGACCGACTTTCTAAAAAGCGCTACTACAGGAGCCGACCTTGCGACACAGTATCAGCTCGGGTACTCAGCTTTGTCTGCGGCATTTCCTTTTGCAAAGGTTAAAAATTACCAAATCGGTTTTTTTGCACAGGACAAATGGCGTATCAAAGACAACTTCAATGTAACGTATGGGGTGCGTCTTGATATTCCTATTTTTGGAGAGACTTTTAGCGATAATGCTGCTGTGCATGGACTTACTTTCCGCGATGGATTGAAGGAAAGCACGTCGCAAAAGCCCAAAGCCACTATACAGGTATCACCTCGTATAGGATTTAACTGGGACGTCTTTAAAAATCAGACGCTGCAAGTAAGGGGTGGGACAGGACTGTTTACCGGCCCGCCGCCTCAAGTTTGGATCTCTGATCAGGCGGGTAATAACGGCGTTCAATTTGGTGCAATTCGGCAATCAAGTTCGGCAACTAAACCTGCAGGTTTTCCATTTAGCCCCGACGTTAACAAATACCGCCCTACCCCTGGACCAAATAATCTGCCTCATTCATACAACCTGGTTTTTGTAGACCAGCATTTTAAATTCCCGAAAGTCTGGCGATCCGATTTCGGCGTAGATTACAAACTGCCCGGGGATATCATAGCGACCGTTGAAGGTTTTTATACTAAAGATGTCAATGCGGTCAACGTCCAAAATATAAATCTGCCACGCCAAAATACACCCTTGGCCAGCGTTGACAAAAGGCCTTACTTTGCGAACAGTAAGATCTATGGAGGTCTTATTCCGTCAAGTCCAACAGACTACGCGGCGCCTAACATTACAGACGCCGAGCTTATTACTAATTCAAAGAAGGGCTACTCGTATGCAGCTTCTTTGAAGCTTGAACGAAACGTGAAAGGTTTGTATACAGCTTTAATCTACACCCATAGTGACTCACGGTCCGTAAATGACGGGGGTTCGATTGCGCAGTCCATTTGGAGAGATCGTGCGGTTTCAGGGGATCCAAATGCTGATCTTCTTTCGTATTCCAATTACCGGCTTCTTAACCGTGGTCTCGGCATCGTTTCCTACCGTAAAGAATACGCAAGGGCTTTCGCGACCTCTATCGGCGTGACTTATGAGCTCCAGGCTAATGGTGCTGGAACCTATACCTACTCGGGTGATGCCAACAACGACGGCCAAAGCAATGACCTGATTTACGTTCCGCGAAATGCCTCCGAAATAAATCTTCAGACTTATACTGTGACAAACTCTATCACGAAAGTTGTAACGCCCTATCCAGCAGCTCAGCAATGGACCGATCTCAACAACTATATAAACCAGGACCCGGAATTGAAAAAACGCCGTGGAACATATGCCGAGCGTAACGGACTTGTATTCCCTTATTATCACCAAATCAATTTGAATTTCACTCAAGATTTCTTTTTCACGTTAAAGAACGGAAAGCGAAATACATTGCGGTTTACTGCCGATATCTATAACTTCGAAAATCTCCTTAATCCAAAATGGGGGATTGAGCAAATTCCCTTAAGTACTGGGAGTATTATTAGGTTTACGGGTGTTGATAAGAACAATGTTCCGTCCTATTCGGTCAATTACTTGGATCCTGACAACCTTAAGCCATATACCCGTACGTTTCAGCAAACGGGTGCTTCAGCTTATGCGATCCAACTTGGCTTAAAGTATATTTTCCAGTAAGAGCAAAATTTTGTTAATAGCAAAAGCCGGTGATTTAATGTTACCGGCTTTTTAAGAATATCAGGAATACCGGTAGCGATCGCCCTTGTATTCGATCAGCAGCGGTTCAGCACCTATGTTGCTGCGCTCTTCAACCCGGCCAATAACTCGGGCTTCGATGTTGAACACCCGGGAAATGGCAATGATTTCTTCGGCCTTATCCTCAGCGACATAGATTTCCATACGGTGACCCATATTAAAAACCTGGAACATTTCTTTCAATGTTGTGCCGCTTTCGTTCCTGATGAGTTCGAATAATGGCGGAATATCGAACAAGTTGTCTTTGATGATCTGGAGACTTTTATCCAGGGTGTGCAAGATCTTTGTTTGACCGCCTCCAGAGCAGTGGACCATGCCAAATATCTCACCCGGCATTTGTCGAATGATCTCGCGCACAACGGGCGCATACGTTCGGGTAGGAGAGAGCAAAAGCTTTGCGGCGCTAATCTTGGCGGTACTCTTTTTTTTGTCCAGGACCGAGTTCCAGGTCACTGTAATTTCATCATTCAGGTTCTTCGAGCCCGAGTACACAAGATCAGGTGGAAGGGCCGGGTCAAAGGTTTCGGGAAATAGCTCGGCAAGATGATGATCAAACACGTCGTGACGTGCCGAGCTTAATCCGTTGCTTCCAATGCCGCTGTTATACTCGGTCTCATAACTGGCCTTGCCAAAGGATGCAAGACCAACGATCACATCCCCAGCAGAGATATTAGCATTATCGATCACCTGTTTGCGCCGCATGCGGGCCGTAACTGTACTATCAACAATAAGGGTACGTACGAGATCTCCAAGATCGGCTGTCTCGCCGCCGGTCGAGTGAATGTCGATACCGTTCGACCTAAGCATTTCAAGGACCTCTTCGGTTCCTTCGATGAGTTCTCTGATCACTTCACCCGGAATGAGATGCTTATTGCGGCCAATGGTCGACGACAACAGCATGGGGCCAAGCGCGCCCACACACAGCAGGTCATCGGTATTCATGACCACCGCATCTTGAGCGATACCCCGCCAGACGCTGAGGTCGCCGGTCTCTTTCCAGTACATGTAGGCCAGGGAAGACTTGGTACCGGCACCGTCTGCATGCATGATGTTGCAAAAGGTCTTATCCCCCCCAAGATGGTCGGGGATGATCTTACAGAATGCATTGGGGAACAATCCCTTATCAATGTTTTTTATCGCGGCGCGTACGTCTCCCTTGGTTGAGGAAACACCGCGCATCGCATAGCGGTTTGGATCTTGAGACATCTGTTAAGGGATTAACGACCTCAAATTAGGGAATTAATCACTTAAGTCTTTATTTGATGAAGAGCAATTCCCTGAATTTTGGGAGTGGCCACAGACTATCATCCACCATGAACTCGAGTTTATCGACATGGTACCGTATAGCTTCAAAGTGAGCTTTAACTTTCTCATCGTAAGCGATCGCCTTGTCTCGAATATCCTCCACTTTGTTGGCCTCCTTTCGCTCTTCAAGCATAAGGTCGGCATTTTTCTTGGTTTCGGCCAGGTGAGTAGAAATCTCTTTGATGATTTCAAGCTGAGGGTCAGCAATGCCGTCCCCGAGTCCAATGTCTTTTAGCCCCTTTACGTTTTCAATAAGCACATTGAGATACTTAACCGTGGTAGGGATGATCTGATTGTTGACCATGTCATCAATTACGCGCGCCTCGATCTGGAGCTTTTTGACGTAAGTTTCCAGCAGGACCTCATGGCGCGCATGAAGTTCACGCTTTGAAAAAACGTTAAGACGCGTGTAAAGCTGCTCTGTCTTCTCGCTGATGAGCGCGTCAAGCGCTTTGGGCGTGGTTTTGATGTTTTGCAGACCCCGGCTGGCCGCTTCCGTTTCCCATTCCTGGCTGTATCCGTTCCCTTCGAAAAGTATGTTCTTGCTTTCTTTAATATACGTGCGTATCGTTTTCATGATGGCGACTTCCTTTTTTTCGCCCTTTTTGATCTGCTGATCAACGTCCTTTTTGAATTGAAGCAACTGTGAGGCGACGATACTGCTGAGAACGGTCATTGGTGAGGCCGAATTCGCCGATGAACCGACTGCGCGCAGCTCAAATTTATTTCCTGTGAAAGCGAAGGGTGATGTCCGGTTACGGTCGGTATTGTCGAGCAGGATCTGCGGAATTTTCGGGATGTTAAGACCCAGAGCTCCAGGGAGGTCTTTTTTCTTTGAGTTAGTCACCCGTGAGTGCTCGATTTCATCCAGTACGTCGGTCAGCTGGGAGCCGATGAAAATCGAGATGATCGCCGGCGGCGCTTCGTTGGCTCCGAGTCTATGATCGTTATTGATCGAGGCTATGCTTGCCCTGAGGAGACTGGCCTGGTCGTGGACAGCTTTGATCACGTTGACAAAGAACGTCAGGAACATAAGGTTGTTCTTTGGCGTCTTTCCGGGTGAGAGCAGGTTTTTCCCGGTGTTGGTGATCATCGACCAGTTGTTGTGTTTACCGTTCCCATTGATACCGGCATAAGGTTTCTCGTGGAGTAAAACCTTCAAGTGGTGCCTGCGGGCGATCTTCTCCATCAGATCCATAAGCAATTGATTATGGTCTATTGCCAGGTTGATCTCTTCAAAGACCGGGGCGCATTCGAACTGGCTTGGGGCGACTTCGTTGTGCCGCGTCTTGAGGGGTATGCCAAGCTTGAATGATTCGGTTTCAAAGTCAAGCATGAACGCATAAATGCGGTCTGGGATAGACCCAAAGTAATGGTCTTCCAGCTGCTGGTCTCGCGCGCTTTGATGGCCAAACAGTGTGCGGCCGGTGAGAACAAGGTCAGGCCGGGCGTTGTAGAGCGCCAGATCGACGAGAAAATATTCCTGCTCGATTCCAAGCGTGGCGTTCACCTTGGTAATGTTGCGGTCAAAATATTGCAATACTTCAACAGCCGCCCGGTCAAGCGCCGCCAGTGATTTAAGCAGAGGCGCCTTATAGTCAAGTGCCTCCCCGGTGTAGGAAACAAAAACAGTGGGAATGCACAGGGTATACCCCTCGCCGCTGGAAAGTACAAACGCCGGTGATGATGGATCCCAGGCTGTATATCCCCGGGCCTCAAATGTGCTTCGTATGCCGCCGCTGGGGAAACTCGACGCATCGGGTTCTTGCTGGACGAGCGCGTCACCACTAAATTTTTCGAGTGCTGTACCATCACCTAACGGTTCAAGGAAGGCGTCATGCTTCTCGGCAGTCGCACCAGTAAGAGGCTGAAACCAATGGGTATAATGTGTAGCACCTTTGCTTAGTGCCCAAGCCTTGAGACCGCTGGCAATTTGCTCGGCCATTCCGCGGTCAATCTGTGTTCCATTTAGCTTAGAATCTTGAACACTGTTATACGCTTCCTTTGAAAGATAATCTTTCATGGTCTTTTGATCAAAGACGTACGACCCGTAATAATCAGAGACTTTATGAGAGGGTGGAGTTACTTTAACGGGTTGCCGGGAGAATGCGGTTTCAAGTGCTGTAAATCGTAAAGACGACATATTTTCTATTAAGTTTTGCTGAATATCATACTATTTACGGGAAACTTTTAGACGTTTTTTCGATTTATGAGGTTTTGCGGGTATTTTTTTATGGTTTTAAGCCTATTTTTAAGAAAAGATGTTAATTGTTGTTTTCCTGTCAGAGGCTGACTTGTTGTGTTTACTTTGCAGCCATTGTTAATACTTTATGATCGAAACTGCTCTAATCCTTGGACTTTTACCCGAAGAATTCGACCGCATCTGTAAAATCCTGAATCGCGAACCCAATTTCACGGAGACTTGTATTTTTTCGGTCATGTGGAGTGAACACTGTTCTTACAAAAACTCGATCGTATGGCTTAAAACACTTCCCAAGGGAGGGGCGAGCATGCTCGCTAAAGCCGGAGAAGAAAATGCCGGCATGGTTGACCTTGGAGACGGGCTTGCTTGTGTTTTCAAGATCGAATCGCACAATCATCCTTCGGCGATCGAACCCTATCAAGGAGCGGCGACCGGGGTAGGAGGGATCAACCGGGATATATTCACCATGGGTGCCCGGCCTGTAGCCCAGCTAAATTCCTTGCGGTTTGGCAACCTGACCAACGAACGCACCAAGTGGCTTCTTAGGGGAGTGGTTAAAGGTATAGGCGACTACGGAAACGCTTTTGGAATACCAACCGTAGGCGGAGAGTTATACTTTGACGACACCTTTACGGTAAATCCGCTCGTGAACGCGATGTCAGTAGGAATTGTAGAAGTTGGACACACTGTATCGGCCACTTCGACGGGACCCGGCAACCTGGTCTACATCGTCGGCTCAGCTACCGGGAAAGATGGTATTCACGGCGCCGCCTTTGCGTCCAAAGATATAAGCGGCGACTCGGTCAAAGATTTGCCTTCGGTCCAGGTTGGTGATCCCTTCCAGGAGAAGCTGTTACTCGAAGCAAGCCTGGAAGTTATTCGTACCGGCGCCCTTATTGGTATGCAGGATATGGGAGCGGCAGGCATCATATGTACCAATTCTGAAATGTCTGCGAAAGGTGAGCATGGTATGGACATCAACCTGGACGCGGTGCCGCTTCGGAATGAATCTATGGAGCCGTTTGAGATATTGCTATCTGAATCGCAAGAGCGCATGCTTATTGTCGTCAAAAAGGGCAGGGAGCAGGAGGTGGAATCAATCTTCGACAAATGGGATCTGAACTGCGCCTGCATTGGCGAGGTTACTCAGGGCAAAATGCTCAGATACTTTCACAAAGGTCACCTAGTTGCCCAGGTTCCGGCGAGCGATCTGGTATTGGGGGGCGGCGCGCCAGTGTACTACCGGGAATACAGCAAGCCGGCTTACATTGAAGAATACTCGAAATTTAGTATTGAAGAGGTCATTGAGCCCAAAAACTTGCGCGAAGTAGCCGAACAGCTGATCACACAGCCTAATATCGCCTCAAAAAAATGGGTTACCAATCAATACGATTCCACCGTTGGCACGGTTACACTCACCGGTGAAATAAATCCAAGTGATGCAGCTGTCGTGAATCTAAGAGGCACGAACAAAGCTTTGGCGCTAACGGTTGACTGTAATTCCAGGTATGTATATGCCGATCCCTTTAAAGGCACCCAGATCGCCGTTGCCGAAGCTGCGAGGAACATTGTTTGCTCGGGAGGAAAGCCGCTGGCTATAACGAACTGCCTTAATTTTGGAAACCCTTATAATCCCCAAGTTTACTGGCAGTTTGTCGAGGCTATAAAAGGGATGGCGCTCGCGTGTGAGCGTCTAGGTACCCCAGTCACCGGAGGTAATGTGAGCTTCTACAACCAGAGTGAGGACGGGGGAGCAGTCTTTCCCACCCCAACTATCGGTATGATGGGGATCCTCGATGACAAGAAAGATCTAATGACACTCAACTTCAAACAAGCCGGCGATGTAATCTACCTGGTGGGGAAAGCGGTCAATGATATTTCGTCCTCTGAATATCTGGTTTCGTTTCATGGAATAAAAAAATCTGGGGCTCCCTACTTCGACCTTGATGAGGAGTTGAAGGTCCAGGAATTTATAACCGCAATGATTTCAAAACGGCTTCCCAGTTCGGTTCATGACATCGCCGACGGAGGACTGTATGTCTGTCTAGTCGAAAGCTGTCTGACCGGAATACTAGGCTTTGATATTATCACTTTGACTACCCTACGAAAAGACGCTTTTTTATTTGGCGAAGCTCAGAGCAGGGTCGTGATTTCAATTACTGCAGAGCAGGAGGAGATTTTCAAAGGCGAAGCTCTTGCAGCTGATCAGGAGATCCTGCGTCTTGGCGTTGTCACCACTGGGGAGTTGATTGTTGATGGCGCTGGCTTTGGCGAAATAGGCGAATGTTCCCGGTCCTATAATTCAGTTTTGGACGGTTTGCTAAACACCGGACCGGTGGAACTAATGTAATAATACTGTTACTGCTTAAGATCGAATAGTGGATAGACGGCTGATTGATGCGAATAATAAGCTCCTCATAGCAGACGTGCTATAATTCGGCCTTTGTAAAATAGTTATCAGCTTAAAAACAATTTTCAGCTTTGACAGAGGTTATTAAAAAAATTATCTTAGCGTAACTAACGTCTTACAGCAATTAACCAATTCAAGCAATGCATTTAGGTACCGTAAAATTCTTTAACGAGTCTAAAGGGTATGGATTCATTTTGGAGACTGAAACCGGTAAAGAGTTATTCGTACACGTTTCAGGATTAATAGATAAAGTTACTAAGAACGATAAGGTCGAGTTTGAGGTACAGAATGGTAAGAAGGGTTTAAACGCCGTTAATGTGAAGCGCAGCTAACCGTTTATAAGATACCCGGTATCTGGCTCGAGATTCTGGCCCTTGGCTGCGATCACAGCCAGTTCATCACAACGCTCATTTTCGGGATGACCGTTATGACCTCTAATCCAGATAAATTTAATTTGGTGCCTGTCAAGCAGCGGTGATAGTCGCTGCCAGAGGTCAGAGTTCTTTTTATTTTTAAAGCTGATCTTCGTCCACCGGTCAAGCCATCCTTTTTCAATAGGGTCAATGACGTATTTAGAATCGGAAAAAATTGTTATTTCTTGGTTTAGTTTCTTTATTGCCTCTAGACCGGTGATTACGCCCATCAATTCCATCCTGTTATTCGTAGTGCGGCTATATCCCTTTGACAGTTCTTTGTAATGACTATCTGAACGTAAGATTACACCATACCCCCCCGGCCCGGGATTTCCCCTCGAGGCGCCGTCGGTAAAAATTTCAATCATCTTGGAAAATAATTCAGCGAATCGTACTTTCGTTGCTTGTATCTGGTGGATGTAGCTCAGTTGGTTAGAGCGCTAGATTGTGGTTCTAGAGGTCGCCGGTTCGAGCCCGGTCTTTCACCCAATTATCACAGCAAGTCACTTATGACTTTTCACATATTCGGTCCAGGACTGTGAAAGATGACTATTATTCCCGAAGTAAGAAAGGATTTCTACAAGCATAGCTGCGTTTTGATAGCCCGGAACTTGAGTTAGAACCTTCTGCTTTTCGTTAATGATTACTCCAGAGGGGTAAGCCAACTGACCGTTAAGTAAGGTTACCGCAAATTCGTTTGCCTGGTATTCGGGCTTGTAATTATAGTGGTTCTGATTCCAGACGACCTCTTGTTGACTTTCGGCATTGTACTTTACAGCATAGTAATCTTTGTTCAATTCAGCGATTACCTTAGGGTCGGTAAATGATTCTTTATCCATTTTCCTGCACCAGCCGCACCATGTCGTATAAATATCAACATAGATCTTCTTCGGATGCTGTTCACTAAGGGCAAGAGCTTTGTCAATTGACATCCAGTGTACCTCAGCGGATGCAGGCTTGCTTGCTATGGGTGCGGGCGACTTTGCCTTTGAAATGTGAAAATGTGCAGGAGTGACCAATAAGCCACAAAAGATCGGAATAAGTATAAACAGTATTTTCATTGGAGCTTGGGCCGGATTAACCAGGCAATTCTATTTGATACAAACATAAATATAGTGGCACATATATTGTCCTTCCCCATACGCCCTCCCAAGGGCATGTTTTTCATAGGTAGATGTAGGGTCGATTAAGAAATTAATCGACCCTTTTTTCATTATACGGCTCCTAAAGTTTTAAGTTCACTTGCTTGGGTACATTTGAGAAATAACCAAAATGAAACAGAAGCTGGTTTTAGCAGTCACAGGAGCAAGCGGGGCTATCTATGCGAAGGTTCTTTTGGACCGCCTCAAAAGTATGTCCGAAAGCCTTGAAGAAGTTGGAGTTATTTTTTCAGACAATGCCCGAGACGTGTGGACCTACGAGCTAGGCAATGAGGCGTATAAAGAGTACCCGTTTACAATCTATGAAAAGAACAACTTCTTTTCTCCTGTGGCGTCAGGATCAGCCGGGTATACGTCAATGATCATCGCTCCTTGCTCGATGGGAACTTTAGCCCGTATCGCTGGTGGAATTTCCAATGATCTTATCACGCGTGCTGCAGATGTCATGTTGAAAGAGAGACGTAAACTAATCCTGGTCCTAAGGGAGAGTCCGTACAATGGAATTCATCTTACGAACATGAAGGCGATTTCGGACGCTGGAGGGATCATTTGTCCGGCAAGTCCGTCATTTTATTCGAAGCCGTCAAATTTCGAGGATCTGGCGTTAACGGTGATTGACCGGGCGCTCAGCCTGGCTGGATTCGAAACTAGAGGCTACCGCTGGGGTTCTGAGCAAGGGTAGCGTCTCGTTACGCTTTTTTACTACTTTTACCCAGCGAATGAACCTCCAGCGAACCATTAGTTTCTACACCCTTGGTTGCAAGCTTAATTTTGCCGAAACGGCATCAATTTCACGTCTTGCGGGGACCTCGGGATACCAAGTCTTGCCGCCTGAAACGAAGGCTCAGATTGCCGTGATCAATACCTGCTCGGTGACCGACAACGCCGATCAAAAATGCCGCAAGCTTGTCAAAAAAATCTTGGAGAGTGCCGCAGATACTCAAATCGTTGTTATTGGTTGTTATGCGCAGCTCAAACCTGATGAGATCATGCAGATCGATGGCGTTCGTCTTGTGCTGGGCGCAGCAGAAAAGTTTGATCTAGTTGCCAGATTAAAGGATCTCGATAATGAACCGGGATTTGAAATAAAACAGCCAGCACTTTCAACTTCTTTTCACAGCAACATTTCTGGCGCGCTTCCATTCCATACTTCATGGTCGAGCAGTGAACGAACCCGTTCATTTTTGAAAGTTCAGGACGGCTGCAATTATAGTTGCTCTTTTTGTACAATTCCTCTTGCCCGCGGCAAAAGCCGAAATGGTTCCATTGAAGAAATTTGCAATGCAGCTGCGGAGATTGCCCAAACCGGCATTCATGAGATCGTACTTACCGGCGTCAACATTGGTGACTTTGGGAAGACCACAAACGAAACCTTTATAAGCCTATTAACTGCATTAGAACACGTCAACGGAATAGACAGGTTTAGGATCTCCTCAATTGAGCCAAACCTCCTTTCGAGAGAGATCATCAAATTTGTCGCAATTTCGAAGAAGTTTGTACCCCATTTTCATTTGCCCCTGCAGAGCGGTAGCAACCGGATCCTTGGTGCCATGAAGCGCCGTTACCAGCGTGACCTTTACGCTTCGCGGGTTGTTCACATTAAAGAACGAATTCCAAGCGCATGCATTGGAGCCGATGTCATTGTTGGTTTCCCCGGCGAAACTGAAGAAGATTTCCAAGACTCTTATCAGTTTATCCAGGGGCTAGGCCTTTCCTACCTGCACATCTTTTCCTATTCAGCTAGAGCAGACACCCCTGCAGCTGCAAGCTCTTTACAGGTCGCAAACGCAGTTAAAGCAAGCCGAAGCCGAATCCTGCATGCGCTTTCTAAGCGCCTGACAAGAAGCTTCTATGAAAGCCAGTTGGAGAAGCGGCTTGAAGTCATGTTCGAGCAGGAGAACAAAGGGGGGTTCCTGTTTGGATACACGGCCAATTACGTGAAGGTTTGCCGCCCGTTTGACCCGGCTTACGTTAAAGAGTTAACGCACTGCACTCTGAGTCATATCCATGATAACGGGGCTGTACTAATCGAATCCTGATGTATCCAACACTTTCAGACCTCCTTAAAGCAATTTTTGGGTTTTACATTCCGCTGCCTGTCCAAACCTTCGGTTTTGTGATGTTCCTAGCCTTCCTGCTTGCCTACTGGGTGCTTTCACTTGAGCTAAAACGCAAAGAAGCTCATGGTCTTCTACACCCGACACCTTACCAGGTTACCACGGGCAAAGCAGCAAGTGTTTCGGAGCTCATCATCAACGGTCTGCTTGGCTTTCTGTTTTTTTTCAAGCTGCCGCTTATCATCAGCGCTTATCATGCGTTCACTGAAAACCCTTCACAGACCATCTTCAACTGGGACGGTAATCTTTTAGCAGGAATCGGCGGGGCTTTGCTTGCCGGAGGTTTAACCTGGTACGATCGCAAGCGGCATGCGCAGGATAAGCCGGTCACCAAGGAAGAAAATGTTTATCCGCATCAATTAATGGGTAATGTCATTATCATCGCCGCGGCAGCCGGTTTAGTTGGGGCGAAGATCTTCGATAATCTCGAAAATTGGGACCGGTTCATCAGTGATCCCGTTGGGAACCTATTTTCTGCCAGCGGGCTTACTTTTTACGGCGGAATGATCTTCGGCGGTGCCGCGGTCTTGTGGTATATGAACAGGCACGGCGTTAAACCGGCCACAATGCTCGACGTGGGTGCTCCAGGGCTAATGCTCGGCTATGGTTTTGGCCGAATTGGCTGCCATTTGTCCGGTGACGGCGATTGGGGCATAGCCAATAACCTTCCTAAACCTACCTGGCTTGGCTTTACGCCCGACTGGTTTTGGCGGTATTCTTATCCGCATAATGTGAATGACGAAGGGGTTCCAATACCCGGGTGCCTAACCCGGCACTGCCACGTGCTATCTCCTCCGGTATTCCCAACTCCGCTCTACGAAGCCGTCGTCTGTATTCTCCTGTTCTTTTTGATCTGGTCCATACGGAAGCGAATTCGTGTACCAGGCGCTCTCTTTAGCATCTATCTGATCATGAATGGTGTTGAGCGCTTCCTGGTTGAACTCATACGGGTAAACACGCGGTACCATATAGGGAGCTTGTCTTTCACCCAGGCCGAGTTGATCTCGATCCTCATGTTTATGGCGGGTATCGGTGGTTTAGTCTACTGTTACTACTTTAGAAGGCCGAATACCTCCTTGAACACCGTTATGGATATACCCCCGCAGAGCAGCGCCATCAAAAGCAGCCGCCCAACCTTCTAAATAGATTCGTTGTGGAAAGCAAGATCCAGGAGCATGGCCTGGAAAAACTGCGTAAGCTGTCAAGGGTAATCCTTGAGCACCGCATTTTCAAATTCCTTATTTCGGGCGTAATCTCTGCTGGAGTAGACCTTACGGTGTTTTCAATTTTTTACAACCTTGTTTTTTTCAAACAGACCGTGAATTTATACGGTTGGGTACTTAACCCCTATTCAGCCGCCCTTATTATTTCTTATAGCTGTGGGGCTGTAACCAGTTTTAGCATCAATAAATTTTTTGTGTTCAGCGACTCACGTTCCTGGAAAATGCAGTTATTGCGTTTCGTTCCCGTAAACTTGCTTGCTTTTGCCGCAAACTTCGTCCTGCTTAAATTCTTTGTTGAATTTCTTCATTTTTGGCCTACCGTTGGGCGAGCGGGCTCGGCGATACTCGTGGCTTTCGTCACCTTCAACCTGCACAAACACTTCACCTTTCAAACCAAAAACTAACCACATGATCGACTACGAAGCCCTGTGTAATGAAGTAATGGCCGTTGTGAGAACCGTAGGAGACTACATAAGGGAAGAAGCAGGCCACTTCGACGCGGGTAAAATCGAAATTAAGGGCCGCCACGACCTGGTAAGCTACGTCGACCGGCATGCCGAAGAGCTGCTGGTAGCGACACTGGTTAAGTTGTTGCCCGAGGCCGGCTTTATAACCGAAGAAAAGACCATTCAAAAAGAAGGTCCGGAGTTTACGTGGATCATCGACCCGCTTGACGGTACCACCAACTTCATACAGGGAATACCCGTGTACTCAGTAAGCGTTGCCTTAATGGAGCACGACAAGCTGGTTTTGGGTGTGGTTTACGAACTTGGCCGCGACGAACTATTTTATGCATGGTCTGGCGGCCCGGCTTTCCTAAACGGTACCGTTATCCAGGTCAGTAGGCAAAAAGATCTTGATAATTCGGTTATCGCGACTGGATTCCCTTATAACGACTTTAAGCAACTGGATGCCTACATGCAGTTGATGAAACAGGTTATTGTTTCCTGTCGCGGCCTGCGCAGGCTGGGTTCGGCCGCGGTAGACATTGCCTATGTGGCTTGTGGGAGGTATGAAGCCTATTATGAGTACAATATAAATTCATATGACATTGCCGGTGGTATGTTCGTGCTCCAACAGGCAGGCGGAATTTTAACCAGCTTCACCGGCGAAGCTTCTGCACCGTCAATATTTAAAGCACGGCAGGTGCTTGCAGCAAACCGGTTTATCCACGAAAAGATGCTTGAAGCAGTTGATATGAATTTTAACCGTTTTAACGCGCCTCACTAACCACTTCGTGCACTTCGGGAACAAGCCTTTTGAGAAGATTCTCAATGCCTGCCTTGAGGGTCATTTCTGAACTTGGGCAACCGCTGCAGGAGCCTTTGAGAATTACGTTGACTACCCCGTTATCAAACGACTTAAACTGGATCGCACCTCCGTCCTGTTCAACCGCAGGGCGTACGTAGCTCTCCAAGATCTGCTGGATCTTGATCTCCGTCTCAGAACCGGTGAAAGCCGCCGGCGGTGTATCATCACCCTGTCCTGGTAATGAAGTGGCCGAGAACTGTGTACCGTTGTCTAGTGCCGAATGAATAAATTCAATCAGGATCTGGCTTACGTCGTCCCAGGTAACGCCTTCGGTCCGCGTGATCGTTATAAAATTCTGAGCGGCAAAAACGGCTTTGACAAATGAAAAGCGGAAAAGTTCCTGGGCAAATGGTGAGTGTTCTGCACTCCCGGCATCTGGAAAATCCATGCTTTGATCGACGAGTAGTTTACCCGTAACGAACTTCATACTTGCAGGATTAGGGGTGCTCTCGGTATATATCTGAAAATCTGTATCGGTCATGACTCATTATTTTTTACAAAGATACTACACCTTGCGAGCAATTAAGTTTCGCATTAAGCGGGCCGCGGGAGTTCAAACTTGCCGGTATAATTGAATGGAGTGAATGTTTTTAGTTCCTCCTTTAAGGTGTCGCTAACCGGCAGTGAATTGATGAAATCTTGAATTTCGGCCTGGCCAATTTTTTCATTCTTCCGCGTAAGACCTTTAAGAGCTTCATAAGGCTGCGGGTATCCTTCGCGCCTGAGTACCGTCTGAATCGCCTCAGCAACGACTGCCCAGTTTGAACTTAGGTCGGTGTGAAGAGCCTCCTCGTTCAGGATTAATTTGGACAGTCCTTTTTCAATCGATTTTAAGGCGATAACTGTGTGGGCAACCGGAACGCCTAAGTTTCTGATCACCGTTGAGTCTGTCAGATCCCGCTGTAAGCGGCTCACCGGAAGTTTGGCCGATAGATGTTCGAACAGCGCGTTCGCAAGGCCGAGATTACCCTCCGCATTTTCAAAGTCAATGGGGTTTATCTTATGTGGCATAGCTGAGGATCCCACTTCACCCGCATGAACGGTTTGCTTAAAGTAGTCCATTGAAATGTACTGCCAGATATCTCTTACGAGATCCAGCAATATGGTGTTTATACGCTTTAGCGTGTCAAGCCTTGCCGCAAGGTGATCATAATGTTCAATTTGGGTGGTATAGCGGGACCTCTTAAGCCCAAATACCTCGTCGATGAATTTTTCAGCAAAACCTTGCCAGTCTATTTTTGAAAAGGCCGCGTAATGAGCATTAAACCCTCCTGTCGCGCCTCCAAATTTTGCCGAATAAGGAATTTGCGTTTCAAGTCCAAGCTGGTCCGACAGCCGCTCAGCGAAGACCATGAATTCTTTGCCAAGAAGGGTAGGGGTAGCTGGCTGTCCATGAGTTCGGGCGAGCATGGGTACATCCCGCCAAATTGAAGCCCGTGTTTCCAATGAGTGGTGGATGCGTCTTACGAGAGGCAAATACACTTCATCGATAGCTTCTTTGAACGACAGCGGAATAGCTGTGTTGTTTACATCTTGGGAGGTGAGGCCGAAGTGAACGAATTCTGAAAAGTCTCCCAATTTTAGCGCACTGAACCGGTGCTTGAGGAAGTACTCGACGGCTTTAACGTCGTGGTTGGTAGTTCGCTCTATGTCCTTGATCCATTCGGCGTCTTCCCGTGTAAAACCCGTATAAAGTTCTCGCAAATTTTCAAGCTCCTTACTTGGAAAATCTTTAAGGCCAGGAAGCGGAATTTCGCAAAGTCGTATGAAATATTCCACTTCAACCCTTAGCCTATATTTAATTAACGCAAATTCGGAGAAGTAGCTGCTCAATTCTATTACCTGTCCCCGGTACCGGCCATCTAAAGGAGATAAAGCATCAAGGGTATTTAAATCCATATTAATTTTTAAGGAAACTCCCAGAATGAAAATAGTTTCGGTAGTTTCGCCGTAGAAGACTATTGAGCTTCCGGTTCCCCATGTATGCGCAAAGTAACAAATGAACTGGAGTCTAATGATCAACACGCCGATTTGCGGGTTTTAAGTGTTCATCAGGCCGATTCTAAAGAGCGGATTTTGATGGAAGCCGACAAGCTTTTTAGCCACCATGGAATTAAAAGCATCACCATGGAAGAGCTTTCACGAAATCTTGGAATGTCTAAAAAAACGTTTTACCAGAGCTTCACGAGCAAAGACGAGTTGGTTAAACAATGGGTCCAGCGTAATCTAGAGCGTATTGACGAGGAGATTTCAGCATCTATGCTCAGCGCCCGAAACGCGGTCGAAGAGGTCTTCATCTACATTCACAAGCATAAAGAACAAATGCTAAAACTTAACCCCGTCATTTTTCACGAGCTGGTTAAGTATCATCCTGAGAGTTTGGCGCTGGCAAAAGATCACAGGTGCAATGAAGAAAAAAATTGGGTAGTTAATCTTATAAAAAGGGGGATCAGGGAAGGCCTGTTTAGAAGTGATCTTGATTTTGAGATATTGGGACGTTATCAGATCCATATGAAAGATATTTGCATGAGTCCCGAAGTTTTTCCGCCTTCAGAATTTCACGTTTTCAGGCTAATGGACGAAGTAATGCTAAATTTTCTCGTCGGCCTCACTACGATTGAAGGTCACCGGGTGGTCAATGAATTTATGAAGGCCGAAGTTAAAACCGGCAAAACTAAAACCGCCTGATCTGAAAATATCGCAACTCTTAAAACGTCATTGCCTTGAAACCACTACTACCTATGAAACAGTTTTTCTCTTATTTAAGCCTGGTCGCGGTTTTTGCGGGGTTGCTGCCCGCTTTGAGCTCTAAAGCCCAAGGCCTTGGGTCTACTCCGCCAAAGGACAATTCGGGTGTGCAAAACAATACTGTTTTCACACTCGCCCAATGCCTTGCGTACGCTTACCATAACCAAGATTCTATTAAAAATGCTTCCCTTGACATAAAGATCGCTACTGAAACCGTCAAAGAGACGGTAGGACGTGGTTTGCCCAATATTTCCTTGAACGCTTCGGGTATTAATAATGCGATCATCGCCAAACAGCTTGTGCCAGGTGAATTTTTTGGAAAGCCGAAAGGAACTTTTGTGCCTATTGCCTTTGGTGTTCCCTTTCAAGCATCATATACCGCTCAGGCAACTCAATTACTTTTTGACGCCTCGTATCTAGTTGGCCTGAGGGCGGCAAAAGTAGTTAGAGATCTGAGTACAAAAGCGTACACCCGTACGAAGATCCAGATCGCGGTCGAGGTTACCAAAGCATTTTATAACGTTCTTGCCTCTGAGGAAAGGATCAAGCTAACCGATAACTCGCTTGCTCGCATTGAAAAGAATCTTAGTGACACGCGTGCACTAAATAAAAGCGGATTTGCAGAAAAAATTGACGCTCAGCGCATTGAAGTTCAGTATAATAATGCATTAACGGAGAAGAAACAGGCTGTCAATGGACTGCTGGTCGCTCTATATGCGCTTAAGTTCCAAATGGGAATGCCGCTTGAGACTTCGCTTAACATCTCGGGCTCTGCGAATGACGTTGATCTGCGGCCTTTAGCCGACACCGTCTCTCTGCCTTATCAGAACCGTATTGAGTATTCGCTCTTTGAAACTCAACTTGAAAGTCAGCGCCTGCAATGGCAAAACAGCAAGGCGGCTCTTTACCCCAGACTTACCGCGTCTGGGAACTATGGCCGGAGCTGGTTTAGTTCTAAATTAAGTCACCTGTTTGATGTTGGCTTTCCAGCGTCTCTAATTGCCGTAAACTTCACCTGGAATATCTTTGACGGGAGCCAGACCATTCACCGTATCAACGAAAGCCGCTTCGCTTATGAGAAAGGCAAAAATAACCTGGATGCTTTGAAAAAGGGTCTGCAGTTTCAAGTGGAAACCTCACGGGTGACTTACATGAACAACTTGTCCACAATCGAAAGCCAGGCCCGCAACCGGGAGCTCTCGCAGCAGGTCTATAATACCGCAAAGATCAAATACACACAAGGTTTAGGTAGCAGTCTTGAACTTAACGATGCCGAGATCTCTTTGAGGGAAGCGGAAACAAACTACATTTCGGCCTTGCTAAACCTCTTGATTTCAAGGGTTGACCTTGACCAGGCTTTAGGAACCATTAAACTTTAACCCATGAAAAATTATTTTTATTCGGTCATATCCGGCGCGCTGATAATGGCGTTGCAAAGCTGCGGGAATGCGGCAGGTTCGGGCGGCGACAAACAAGCTACGCTTGTCCAGCTCAAGGATCAGGAACAAAAGCTCAGTGCCCAAATAAAGAAGCTAGAACAGGAGACCGGCTCTAAAGATTCAACTAAGGGGGGGCCTGGCGGTGGCGGCCCGTCCAAAGAGGTGAGCATTACACCGGTATCTGCCAAGAGCTTTACTCATTTTATCACTACAGAAGCGCAGGTACAATCTGATCTTAACCTGAATGTTGTTCCTCAGGCTCAAGGGATCTACAAAGCCGTATACGTGCGCGAAGGTGAAAAAGTCGCGAAGGGGCAGGCACTTGCAAAGGTCGATGATCTTGTTCTTGAAAGAACTTTAGCTCAGCTGCGGACGCAGCTAGAACTGGCAAAAACAATTTATGACAAACGAAAAAAGCTTTGGGATCAAAACATTGGGACCGAGGTCGATTATCTTACCGCTAAAAACAACGCGGAAAATCTGCAAAACCAGATGTCTACCCTTAGACAGCAAATTGCTCAAACAGTGGTCACAGCCCCTGTGAGCGGTGTCGTCGATCTTGTAAACGCGCGGCTCGGTGAAGCGGCCAGCCCTTCGTCACCTGCTTTCAGGGTTGTTAATATTGATGTGCTCAAGGTGACTGCAGGTCTTGCAGAGAACTATTTAGGCCGTGTACATAATGGCAGTCCGGTGATCCTTCAGTTCAATGACATCAACAAGACTCTGAAAACGCATGTTGATTTCGTGGGAAACTCACTCGACCCTAATTCGAGAACATTTGCAGTTCAAACGAAGTTGAAGCATATTAAAGGAATTGAACCAAACATGACGGCGACCATGAAGATTCAGGATTATGCCAGTAACGCGGCCTTCGTACTGCCGGTTGATGTCGTCCAAAATACGCTGGACGGTCAATACGTTTATGTCGCTGTCCCAGGCGCTAATAATAGTATGGTCGCGCATAAGAAGACTGTAAAGGTTGGGCTTACTGAAAGTGGGCAAAGTCAGATCACGACGGGACTAGCAGCAGGAGACAAGGTGATCACAACAGGTTATAGAGGCCTTGAAGAGGGTCAAAATGTTAAAATAGCAGCTTAAACTCACCGACTGAATCAACACTATTTCCAATGAAAGACGCCGAAAAAGAGTTCGCGCCCTCCAGCTGGGCAATTGAGAATAAAACGAGTATATACGTTTTTACGCTCATTATATGTCTTGCGGGACTGTTCTGTTATAATACAATTCCCAAAGAGCAGTTCCCTCAGATCAAGTTTCCCCAGATCATTGTAACGACTGTTTACCCAGGCAATTCCCCAAAGGATATAGAGAAGCTAGTTACCAAGCAAATTGAGAAGCAGGTAAAGTCTATCACCGGTGTTAAGAAGGTTACTAGTCAGTCCATACAGGATTTTTCCAGCATCATCGTTGAGTTCTATCCAAACGTGCTTATTCCGACCGCAAAGCAAGATGTCAAGGATGCGGTTGACAAGGCTAAAAACGACTTGCCCAATGATTTGCCCCAACAGCCTTCGGTGACCGATGTCGATGTTTCGGAAGTTCCTATCGTGAACGTCAACCTTAGTGGTGACCTGAGTGAGGACCAGTTGAAGACCTATTCCAAACTTATAAAGGACCAACTTGAAGAGATTCCCGAGGTCAGGCGCGTAGATGTTGTAGGCGCGCTGGAGAAAGAAGTTCAGGTCAATGTTGATCCCAACCTCATGGCCGCCAACAATATTTCGTTTCAGGATATTCAAAATGCGATCGACGGAGAAAATTTAACGCTGTCAGGGGGCGAAATAAGGGGCGGTGGAAACCGTCGTGTCATTACGATCTCTGGTGAATACAAGGATCCCGAACTCATGCGTGGCCTGGTTATCAAATCGCAGACCGGGGCGACGGTCTACCTCGGCGATATCGCGAAAGTGGTCAACGGGTTTAAGGATAAGGAAAGCTTTGCCACTTTGGATGGAAAGCCGACTGTATCTCTTAACCTGATCAAAAGAAGCGGCGAGAACATTATCAACACGATCGACAAGACTAAAGCTAAGCTTGCGGAGCTTAAAAAGACCGACCTTCCTGCAAGTCTCAAAATTAAGCTCACCGCTGACCAGAGTGTGAAGACACGGGCCAGCCTGCACGATCTGATCAATACGATCATCCTAGGGTTTATCTTCGTGACGCTTATACTCATGTTCTTTATGGGCGTGACCAATGCTGTGTTTGTAGCGGCCTCGGTACCTATATCATGTTTTATCGCCTTTATGGTGTTTAAGTTCTTTCCGGGACTTGATACGACACTGAACTTCATTGTTTTATTCTCTTTTATTCTAGCGCTCGGAATTATTGTTGATGACGCGATTGTCGTTATCGAAAATACGCACCGCATTTTCGCCAACGGCCGTGTTCCTATTAAGAGAGCTGCGAAGGTAGCTGCCGGCGAAGTGTTCTTACCTGTTCTTTCAGGAACACTGGTAACACTCGCTCCATTTTTTCCTCTACTATTTTGGAATAGCGTGGTCGGTAAATTTATGATCTACATCCCTATGACGCTGATCATTACGCTGCTTGCTTCACTGGTTGTCGCTTACATTATTAACCCTGTCTTTGCGGCAGATTTTATGAAGCCAGAGCACGCTGATGACGTGCAGCGCGCACGAAAGATCGACCGTTCATTTTGGATTGTTACAGTTGTCATGCTTTCGATCGGAATCGTCGCCCATTTAATGCATAATCCGGGGGTTGGCAATTTTGTGATCTTCGCTTATCTGCTGTATTTGTTCTATAAGTTCTTTCTTAACGGAGTGATCAGGGACTTTCAGGCAAACCGCTGGCCAAGAGTTCAAAACTGGTTTGGGGAGGTTCTTAACTGGTTTTTAGTAGGGTGGAAGCCAATGATCACATTGATAGCCACAATCCTGCTGCTGCCACTGGTGTTGTATTTTGCCTTTGGAGTCAAAAAGCAGAAGGTTGAATTTTTCCCAACTGGTGAGCCAAACTACATTTATGCCTATATACAGCTTCCTATTGGTACAGACCAGACCTACACAGATAGCATAACCAATATTGTTGCAGCACGGGTAAGAAAGGTGGTTGGCGATCACAATCCGATCGTCGAATCAATTCTTACCAATGTGGCGGTTGGGGCGAGTTCAAATCAATTTGGCGGCTCCAACGCACAGCCCCAGCTTGGAAAAGTCACTGTTGCCTTTGTGGAGTTTGGCGAAAGGCATGGCCGCTCATCCAGAGACTATTTAGATAAGATCAGAAAGGCTGTGCAGGGAGTGGCAGGCGCTCAAATTACGGTCGAGCAGGAGCAGGGCGGGCCACCTACTGGAAAACCGGTTTCCATTGAGATATCGGGAGACGATATTGACCAGATCCATGATGTATCAGAGCGATTCAAAACCTACGTGCTTAGCCAGGGTATTGCTGGTATTGAAGAATTACGATCAGATACCGAACTGGACAAACCTGAACTGGCCATTCATATCAAGCGTGAAGAAGCTCAGCGTCTGGGGCTTACAACGGCCGCGGTTGGCCTTGCGATCCGGGATGCTGTTTTTGGAGCAGAGATGCGTACAAAGTACCGCGACGAAGACGATGACATTAAGATCTATGTGCGGTTTAGGGCCGATCAGCGAAACGATCCTGAGACCCTACTTAACCAGCGAATTACGTTTAGGAGTCCGAACGGACAGGTAAAAACGGTTCCTATTTCGGCCGTGGCTTCTTATACCTTTGGTACAACCTACGGCGGTATAAACCGGAAAGATCAAAAACGTACGATCAAGCTTGAATCTGGTGTTCTTACGGGTTACAACGCTAATGATATCAATGCCGCTATCTCAAAAGCCATTCCCAACTTTACCAAGCCGGCCGGGGTAGACATCAAACTTGGTGGTGAGCAGCAAGATCAGGCCGATGCCGCGGCTTTTCTTGGTGGCGCTTTTGGCACTGCACTAGCCCTCATGTTCATCATTCTGGTGACTCTTTTTAATTCAGTCAGCAAGCCGGTGTTAATTATGGTTCAGATTTTATTTTCCATCTCGGGCGTTATATTGGGGTTTGCTTTGTTTGGAATGACAATCTCAGTCGTTATGACAGGCATTGGCCTTTTCTCACTGGCAGGCATCATTATTCGGAACGGAATATTGCTGGTCGAATTTGCCGATATGATTCGAGCGCAGGGTACGCCACTGAGGGAGGCGATCATTGAATCGGGCCGTACCCGTATGACTCCGGTTTTGCTTACCGCTTTTGCGGCGATTCTTGGGCTGATACCGCTTGCAGTTGGTCTGAATATTGACTTCGGAACGTTGTTCTCAGAACTCAATCCTCATATTTATTTCGGGGGCGACAACGTCGCATTTTTTGGTCCTCTGTCCTGGACAATGATTTTTGGGCTACTTTTTGGAACGTTCCTTACCTTGATACTGGTTCCAAACATCTACTTTATGACCGAATCTTGGAAGCTCCGGATCAAAGCTGGCCGTGATAAGAACAGGGTGAGTGAACCCCAGGAAGCCGAGCCTGTGTTGGTAGAGGTTTAGCTGTAGAGGTTTAGCTGTAGAGGTTTAAGGGAAAGTTTTCCAGGCGTAAATAAAAAGGCCGCGAGCTGGATGTCATTAGACAACACTCGCGGCCTTTCTTTAACAAGAAAGAATAAGAACTAAATCGAATTACATCTTTCCTTTTCTAGCGGAATCTGCCATTTTACCTGCACCAGCTTTAGCGGAATCGGCCATTTTACCGGCTCCTTTTTTTGCTGAGTCCATTGCTGAACTTGCTGCGCCTGCGGCTGCACCAGCAGCGCCTGCAGCAGCGCCTGCAGCTCCGGTTGCAGTTGAATCTCTGGTTCCAGTGGATGATGAATCACCTGAACCACTTTTGCCACCACCATTCTTACAGGATGCCAGCGAAACTACTGCTACAAGAGCAGCTACTTTGAATACGTTTTTCATTGTGTTTAGTCTGGGATCAATTATTCCCACATTTAATACGTACAGACTTTAAAGGTAACCCGCTGCGATAAGGATGTTACCTTAATAAATTTCAGTGTTTGATATTGATGCCCGGGGAATGTAGTTTTGACCCTTAAACAAATGCTATGTCTGTTAATCTAATAAGCTCAGTCTCACAGTCGTTTGGAACTGACTTCGCAAGTCATGCGGCACAAACTTATGCAGAAAGCGTTCCCGCGGTTTCCAGCTTGCTTAATGCCGGTATCCCGGTTGTATTGGCCGGCTTTTTTAGCTACGCACGTGATCATGGGCCCGAAGCGTTGAGAGGACTTGCGGCCGAGTATATGCGATCGGGTTTTGAATCAAAATGGAAAACCGGAGAATGGAAAGATTCTTTGCCAGGTATCAAGACACGCGGGGCAGAGATCCTAAGCACGATATTCGGCACTCGGGTTAATGAAATTGGCGGCGCTCTGCAGCAACAGAGTGGAGTAAAGGGTGAAACCTCAAACGGGCTATTAAAAACAATAGCTCCCGTTTCGCTTGGGGTAATTGCAGAGCAGCTTTCAAATTGTCATGATTCAGCGGCTGTTTCGGCCTGGATAAACGAGCATACAGGGGATGTGAAACAAGCAATGACTCCAATTACACCGTCTAGCGGGGAACACGCTATGGGCAGCATTGTCGTCAACGACGCAGGGGCAGTTGACCATGAATCTACAACTGCTGCTGGGGCAGAACGGTATGCTGACTTAAGCATAGACGCACCTTCATACCAGCGTCATTCAAAGATAGTAAACGGCCTTTTTTATGTTTTTCTTGCCATCATGACCTTTATGATCGGATTTTACGCGGTCAACTATGTATTGATGCCTAAGCCAACCGATAACACGGACCCGGTAAATGCACAGAGTAAATTTATTCCACAATCGGTCAAATAATGCAAAAGCCACCTTACGGTGGCCTACCTGCATAATCTGCAACGTTAAGCTCGCTTAGCTACCTTACCGGTTAATGTATTCTTACATTTTGCCCTTTTTGCTCGTATCAGCTTTTCCCGTTTTTGAAGAATCCATTTTGCCGGCTGTACCTGCTGTACCTGCATTTTTTGCAGTATCTACCGTGGTAGTTGTCGTTGTGCTTGTACTGGAAGAATCTGTTGTGCCGCCAGTTTTAGCAGAGTTATTACAGGAAGAAAAGGCGATTGTAGCTGCAATTGCGATTGCGAAAGCTTTGAATGAGTTTTTCATTTTGTTTCTAGTTTGATAAGATATTATTAATACTCAGGGAGTAAAAAGGTAACCCGTCAGGGTATTATTTTATTAGTATTGGGTTACAATTCCGGTAAATTGGTATTAAGTTGAAAGTAATAGAGAAGGAACCGGCAGTTTCAGATTCCGATTTTGTGCAGGGTATTATTAACGAGTCTGAGCCCCTGATCGAAAGATTGTATAAGATTCACTATCCTATGGTCCTCAAGTTCGTCCTAAGCAACAATGGTTGTGAACAAGATGCGAAAGATGTGTATCAGGAGGCGATCATCGTTCTCTGCGAGAAGATACAGGCTGGAAGCTTTGTCCTTAACAGCAAGTTGAAGACGTTCATATACGCTGTAAGCAAACGGTTATGGCTTAAAAAATTAAGCCATGATGTGCGCCGGGTGACGGTAGGAAAAGAATCCATGAATGGTCATACAAGCTCAACTTCAGTCGATTATGCCGAGACTGTTGCTGTCGACGAAGAGCTTGGGGCGCATCTCTTACGCGAAGAATACTACCAGGCGATGCACAGGGCACTCTTTAAACTTGGGGAGCCCTGCAAGACGATCATCGAAGATTTTTACATGCATGACCAGTCAATGACCGATATTTGTGAAAAATTTGGGTATACGAATCCAGACAACGCCAAAACACAAAAGTACAAGTGCATGATGAGACTTAAAAAATTCTTTTTCGCTGAATACAGCAGAGATTTGTAATGTGGATTGGGATGTTGATTATAAGGCGGTTTTAGTAAGGATTTAGGATATGGATTTAGAGAACGAAGTCTTTCATTGGATCGAACGGTATCTTACCGGGGAGATGAGTGCCGAGGAGGTTGCTCACTTTGAGATGCTCCTTAAAAATGATGCGGCTCTGAGAAGTAAAGTTGAACGGCAACGATCGTTTTCAGAGGCCCTTACGTCTTACGGAAAAAGGGAGAAACTCAAATCAGACCTTAATCGCTTTCACGCTTCCCAGGATTTGGGTGATTTGGTTAAACTTTACACTCCTACTCCGGCTCCGCTATACGGGTTATGGGCAAGACACAAAGTAGGTTTAGCGGTAGCGGCTTCGGCCCTTATTCTTCTTATTTCGGGTTCGATGTACTACCAGAACCAAAGGAAATTGGATGGTCAAATGACTCAGGTAAGCGCACTTAGGCGGGATGTCGAGTCTGTCCGAAAGAGTCAGCACGCCATAATCTCGCACCTCGCTCCCGCTAAGGGACATCCATCGCGTTCAGGGAATTACGGAGGTACAGGTTTTCTTATTGATCCGAAGGGATATATTGTAACCAGTCTGCATATTGTCGATGGGTCAGACAGTGTTTTTGTGCAAAATGACAAGGGTCAGAGCTATAAGACATCGCTTGTGTATCGGAATAAGGAATATGACCTTGCTGTTCTTGAAATTCAGGATTCCGGTTATAAGGCTCCAGCCATGATCCCCTATACCTTTCGAAAGGTTTCTCCAGAGCTGGGTCAGCAGATCTACACGCTTGGTTATCCACGTGATGAAATTGTCTATAACGAAGGGTACATGAGCTCCGCGACCGGATTTCAAGGCGATACGGTATCTTACCAGCTATCGATCCCCGTTAACCCCGGAAATAGTGGTGGGCCGGTCCTTGATAATCAGGGGAATGTGCTGGGTATAATTAGCGGCAAGCAGACGCAGGTAGACGGAGTCGCCTTTGCCATTCGTTCTTCGTGTTTAGTAAAAGCGCTTAGCGAAGCGGCAAAAGACACGACCTCTAAACTTCAGCGCAGGATAAACCTGCCCATGAAGGCTCCCAAACAGTTTAGCCTGGCAAGTAGTCGCCGTACCCAGCAGATAAAAAAGTTAGGTGACTTTATTTATCTCGTAAAAGCGTTTAATTAGACGACAATTTGAGGAACATCACTTTGTGGGGGATGTCTTCAACCGAATTGAAGTACTCACCATAATACTTAAACCCAAGACGCTCATAGAAATTAAAGGCTACTTTTCGCGCATTGCACCAAAGAAGTTCTGCCTGTCTTTCTTTTGCGATCTTAATGGCCTCCATCGCAAGGACCTTTCCGAAGCCTTGGTTACGGGAGCTGGCATCACAGGCCATACCCCTTAGTTGGTACTGGCTCAGCTCTGGAAAAGCGTCATGCCGGCTGGGAAAGACGGTACATACACAAATGATCTCATTATCCTGCTGAATTGCCAGGTGAACAGCTTCTGGAAGAAGATCCTGAGCATAAATACTGGCTTCTACTGGGTATCCCTTTCGTAAGATCTCATGTCTAAGCGGGAGAATTTTATCGCGTGTGGTGAGAACGACTTCTATCTGTGGTTCACTACCATCAATATTGCCCATAGGTCAGCTGGCTAAACCTCGTCTTCAAGTACGGGAACATTCTTATAAGGAGCTTCAACCCTGCGCATTTCGACGCGCTTTGCCGCTTTGACGACATACGGCACCTTTTCAACATTCACGTCACTCGTATCAAGCCCAAACGTTTTCGCTTCGGGCTGGGCCATCTTTTTAAGGAAAAAGTAGGAATTGAGTATAAATCCTTCTCTTAGACTCATCTCATTTTCGTAGCTCAAGAACTTTTCGAGAACAATGAATTTGAAATCAGGGTGGGGGTTGTATTTATTTTGAGGGTCATATTTACTTTCCAGATTGATCTCTTTGTTTTTGACCATGTTTTCCACAACGTTGCGAAAGAAAACATTAACCCTTGGCTGAATTCGAAAGCCGAGGCGCAAATCGATCTTCACAACATTACAAGGGCTAATTTGATCTACACTGTATTCCATCGTGTACGGTTCATTCGTTCGGTCGATGTGAACAAACCAGTAGACGTCTGCCCGCTTTGGCTTTTTTGAAAAAATGCTGTTCATCATCTTTTGTTCCACCTGATAGTTGTTATTTGCTTTAGTCAGGTAGACCAGGTGCGTGGCATACTTTGGAATTTCGGTGTCACGGCTAAGTTCTAAAATCTGTGGCAGGTAATCGTCGATATTCACAAAGTGAAGAAACGCGTTATTGATCTTTCGGGCCTTGAACCATACCCACATGGTAAAGATGATGCCCGCTTCAAAGAAAAGGAACATCCAGCGTTGGGTGATCTTGGCCACATTGGCGATGAAAAACGAAAATTCAATCGTGCAGAACAGGGCAAGGAAAACGCCCACCGCCCAAACCGGGATCTTTTTGATGTAAAGTAAATACCTGGACAGGAGAATCGTCGTCATAAGCATAGCGATGGTGATCGAGAATCCATAAGCGGCCTCCATATTGGCTGATTCTCTAAAGTAGAGCTGTACCGCAATACAGCCTGCCCACAGGATCCAATTAATGCTCGGTATGTAGATCTGACCTTTTAAATTGGTCGGATTTTTTACCGAAACGCGGGGCCAAAAGTTCAAACTTATCGCCTCCGAGATAAGGGTGAAGGAACCACTGATAAGCGCCTGACTTGCAATAATCGTAGCTGCGGTCGCAATCAGAATGCCAAAGAAAAGGAACCAGCCGGGCATCATCGCGTAAAATGGATTTTTAGCGCCAAGTGTACCATGCTGACCAAGTATCCAGGCCGCCTGTCCAAAATAATTGATCACCAGCGTGATTTTGACGAGTACCCAGCTTACCCGAATATTTTCCCGGCCGCAATGGCCCAGATCAGAATACAGTGCTTCGGCTCCGGTCGTGCAAAGGAACACCGAACCAAGAAGCCAAAATCCTCTCGGATAAGCCGTTAGTAGTTTCCAGCCGTAATAGGGGTTAAGCGCTCTAAGTACTTCGGGATGATAAGATAGCTCCGAAATTCCAAGTGCGCCAAGCATAAGGAACCAAACCAGCATGATGGGACCAAAGGAACTGCCCACGAGTTTAGTACCAAACTTTTGGAAGAAGAATAGCAGCGTAATGATCACAACAACGATCGGCACGGTTTGGATCTTTGGATAAATGATCTGAAGACCTTCTATTGCTGACGAGACCGAAATCGGAGGAGTTATAATGCCATCGGCCAAGAGGGTACCTGCGCCAATGATGGCAGGCCAGGCAAGCCACTTGCCATATCTTCTTATCAAGGCATATAGCGAAAAGATGCCCCCTTCACCGTGATTGTCAGCTTCCAGGGTAAGAAAGATGTATTTTAAAGTGGTTTGAAGCGTAAGGGTCCAAAAAATACACGAAACCCCTCCTAATACAAGCAGCTCACTAACGGGACGCGGACCTATAACTGCCCGCAAGACGTACAGAGGCGAGGTGCCAATATCCCCGTAAATTATCCCCAGGGTGATTAAAAGGCCAGCTGCCGTTAAATTCTTTTTTGAAAGACTCATGAGGTAATAAAATTATTTATTAAGGAGCGAGACGTGTACGTGTCCACTCCTGAGAAGTTCCGCTGGTACGTTGATAAACCAAGCGGTCATGCATCCGGCTAGGTCTTCCCTGCCAAAACTCAAATTCAAGCGGTATAACCCTGTATCCGCCCCAGGAGTCGGGTCGGACTAAGTTGGCATCGCCTGACATTTCATCGAGGGCGCGATATTTCTTGATGAGCTCTGCCCGTGAAGCAATCACCTCGCTTTGGGGTGAAACAATTGCTCCAAGCTGGCTTTCCCTTGGCCGTTTATTGAAATAGTCTGTCGACTCTTCGCTGGTCAATTTTTGAGTTATACCAACTATTCTTATCTGACGTTCTAGCTGCGGCCAAAAAAAGACCAATGCGGCTCGTGAATCCTTTGCCAGCTCTCGTCCCTTTCGGCTGTTGTAATTGGTGTAAAATGCCAGTCCGCGCGAGGAAAACCCTTTTAACAAAACGATCCTGGCAGCAGGCACACCCTCGCCACTTACAGTGGCAAGTGTCATTGCGTTTGGTTCGGGTTGCTTACTTTCAAGCGCTGCTGTAAACCAAGTCTCAAAAAGATCAAAGGGTGAAAATCCTGCTTGATTTTCAGTAAGTTCAAGCCTGCGGTAGTTTTCTCGTAAATTCTGTAAAGTTTGTTCCTCTAGTCCCATAGCGTGGTCTTCGTTGGCATGGGAGAAACTTCACAGAAAGGTCCAGGTAAAATGAAAGAGAAAAACAAAGTAATGTATTTGGAAAAGATAATCTTAAGCATGTTGTGTATTCAAAACCAAGACTCTAAACAAGTCCTGTGATCGCTTTTCAGTCTATCCCTGAACCAGATTTCAAACTGCAAAGATAATGCAAAGATTTATATATGCTAAGTAACCAAAAACCCTCGGTGGGAAAGCTGCTAATTTCCGAGCCGTTCATGCTGGATCCCAATTTCAAACGGTCGGTGGTGTTCTTAACCGAGCACAATAAAACCGGTTCAATGGGTTTTGTCCTCAATCAAAAATCAGGCTTTTTACTGAGTGACGTTCTTGAAGATTTCGACGAGGTGGAATACCAGATATACACAGGCGGGCCGGTTGAGCCTGATACGCTGCATTTCGTTCACGCTCTCGGAGATCAAATCAGTGGAGGCCAGGAGATATCTCCCGGGGTATTTTGGGGTGGGAACTTTGAGGCCCTCAAAGTACTTTTCGCCAGTAAGTTAGTACCCGAGGACAAGATCAAGTTCTTTATTGGCTACTCAGGTTGGGCTCCCGAGCAGCTTATGGAAGAGATGGAAAGCAATGCATGGTTTGTTGCAGACGCGAAGCCCGAATTCATCTTTGCTGACGGGGAGAAAGCGCTTTGGAAAGAAACAGTTTCTAGTTTAGGGCAGAAGTATTCCTTAATGGTAAACTTTCCCGAAAACCCCAGCTTAAACTGAATACTTTTCGACTTACACGGGTATTCCTTAAATGATCTCGAAAATTTCAAGCCTTAAGCTGGGCGTGCTTGGTGGGGGGCAGCTTGGGTTGATGCTTTGCCAGGCTGCGATGAGCTACGGTTTGGAGCTCTACATCATGGACCCCGATCGTGACGCGTCGTGTAGCCGGTACACCAGCCACTTTACCCAGGGCTCAATAACCGATGAAGACGAGGTGTATGAATTTGGAAAGCGACTCGATCTCATCACCATCGAGATAGAAAATGTTTCGGTCGCCGGTCTAAAGCGCTTAGAGGCCGAAGGTATCAGCGTATTTCCCCAACCTCACATTATCGAAATGATCCAGGACAAAGGGCTCCAAAAACTCTTCTTTGCCGAGCACAAGATCCCAAGCGCTGCATTTGTCTTTGTCGACAACCGTGATTCACTTCATTCCTGGCTGGGAATGCTGCCGGCCGTGATGAAATCCCGGCGAACCGGTTACGACGGCCGCGGCGTGGTGAAAATTAATGAGGCTGGTGACATTACCGAAGGGTTTGACGTTCCCAGCATACTGGAAGAAAAGGTTCATTACACGAAAGAGATATCTGTTATCGTTGCCCGCAACGCCGCAGGTCAAATCGAGACCTACGATGCAGTCGAAATGGAATTTAACCCTGACGCAAACCTCGTCGAGTTCCTTATTGCTCCAGCCCGCATTTCCTATACCGAAGAAGCCATGGCCAAGGCGTTGGCTGTTCGTATCATCGATGAACTTAAAATGATCGGAATCCTTGCCGTCGAGATGTTTCTTACTGCTGACGGCACCGTACTGGTCAACGAACTGGCTCCAAGGCCGCATAACAGCGGCCATCACACCATCGAAGCCAATTTTACTTCGCAGTATGACCAGCACATACGAGCGCTGTTGAATTTTAGTTTGGGAACGGGTACTAGCCGTTCAAACGCGGTAATGGTCAACCTGCTCGGTGCAGGGGGTTTCTCGGGTAAAACCGCTTATATGCATTTAGACGAAATAATAGCCATGGAGGGGGTTTATGTGCACCTTTACGCGAAAAAGGAGACACGTTTTAACCGCAAAATGGGCCATGTCACTGTAGTTGATAGCGATCCGGAGAAGGCCTACGGCAAAGCCCGCTTTATCCAGGATACCCTTAAGGTGATCGTTGAGGATTGAAGGCCTTTTTGAGGACGTGCGGTCTCTGAGCCCTGGGCCACAATTACCGGCCAGTTTGTCAATTAAAAAAGACAATTGGTGCACTCTCTCCTTAAAAAAGCGTCCTGCCTTCCTCGGTACTAACGATGAATTTATGGTTACGTGGTATCATCAAAAATTGATTTCTTAACACCCGTTACTTTCTGAAGCTGTGCGACGCCTCGCCTTTTTAAAAGTCAAGGCTTTATAACCTAAACTTTCGGTTTCCGATGATTATTTTCGTACTCGGCATCTCACTCCAAAAAGAATGCACTTTCAACCTTGGTCTGTTAAGGGTTTTTTGTTAGAGCGTTATCAGTTCGAGCCAGGCCCTGTTGTTCCCCTTGCTGCCCATTCGCACGAAGCAATTCAACTTTGCTTCAATTCAGGCTCTATTGGCCAGTATGTTTATCGCCGAAGAAAGCATTCATTTCCCTCCAGCAGTTTGACGGTGATTAATTCTGGCGAAGCACATGCGCCCGGATACCTGGGAGAGTTTACCCAGCCGACATCCTTTCACATGCTATATATGCATCCATCACAGCTGCACCTTCTGGCGAAGGAGCTTGGAGGCAAAGGAACAGAAGCACCCTATTTCCCAAGCCTCGTTTTAAAAGGTCAGAGTCCTGCTACGCGCTTTTTATTACTAGCCCATAAAGTTTTCGAGACTGATGGGACAAGTTTGGATGCGGAGGTTTACCTGCTCTTATTTCAAATGGCTTTATTACGCTATCACACCGGACAGACCCTCTCCGAGCGTCGGGTAAAAGAGGATCATCCGGCCCTTAAACGGGTACGGGAATATATACATGCTCATTACAGTCACCCCTTAACACTTACTCAGTTGGCAGACATTGCCTGTTTAAGTGAGTATCATCTCTGTAGGATCTTTAGCCGCCGGTTTGGCACAGGCCTTCATAATTACGTGAACAATTTACGGGTTGACGCTGCGAAACATCTATTGTTAAAAAAGCGATCTGTAAGCGAGACGGCGAGTAAAGTAGGGTTTTATGATAGTAGTCATCTTGTCCGGCACTTTAAACATGTTGTTGGTTTTAGCCCGTCGAAATACCACTAATTGCGCAAGATCGTACAAGTACTTTCTGCTTTATTTGGAATTATAATTTCAATATGGCAGCAAAAAAATTTCCTATTGTCAGTGAAAAATCACTAAAGGACTTACTATCCTTAAACGGAAAAGTAGCTGTAGTAACCCGCGCAGCTAGGGGCATTGGCGAAGCCATCACTAAGCGCCTTTATGAGGCAGGCGCGTCCGTTGTTTTAGGCGACCGCCGTGAAGAGGAGTTGTCCAGAACATTAAGCATGCTCTCCGATAAACAGAGAGTTGGCAAGATGGTATTAGACGTGAGCGATTCGGCCCAAGTGGAAGCGCTGGCAGACTTTGCAGTAACCGAATTCGGCAAAATCGATATTTGGGTAAATGATGCAGGTTTACTACCCGTAAAAGCAGCCCTTGATATCGACGATGAAGAGTGGACGCAGATAATCTCCACCAATTTAAGCGGTGCATTTTGGGGAGCTAGGGCGGCTGGTCGTCGAATGAAAGTTAGCGGCGGGGTGATCCTCAACATCGCCTCAAGTCTTGCTTTTCACTCTGCACCCGAACAGGCTCACTACGTTGCAAGCAAGTGGGGCGTCCGTGGACTTACGGCAGCCTTGGCCAATGAATGGGGTAAATACGGAATCAGGGTTGTTGCTGTGGGACCTGGCTTGACGGATAGCCCGGGTGTTGAAGAAAACATGCACGATCTTGATCGCTTAGAAGGCGGCGATGCTGTGGCTACAACTTCCAAAGTGATGCCCGCTGGACGCCTGGCTCAACCAGATGACATTGCTCGCATGGTACTTGTCTTAGTAAGTGACTTGGCCGCTTATGTGACCGGCGCCGAATACTTGGTAGATGGCGGCGAAGTATATTCCAGTCCAGTTGGAAATTAAGTCTAACACGTCATGAATTTTCATTTGCAGGGTAAAAAAGCCTTAGTCACCGGCTCGATGCAGGGCACCAAAGCGGCCATCGCCCGGACGCTGACAGCCGAAGGCACGATGCTAAACGTCAGGATTAGTCTTGCAAAACGGTTTAATAAGCAGGGGGTTGGTGTAAACGTAGTCAGTCCCGGTATCTTCGTCACGGAGACAATCCGGCAACGCATAGCCGAAACGGCTAGGAAAGAAGGCCGCAGAACGAACAGCCCCCACATCGAGCGCCATGTGCTGGCAACTGAACTCGATAATCCGACCGGGCGGCTGGCCTGTCCCCAGGATGTTGCAAGTACGGCCGCCTTCCTATATAGCTCGCTGGCTGATTATATCAACGGTACCAATATCCGGGCAGATGGCGGCAGCAATGTCACTATCAACCCCTAAACAGACGATATTGTATGCAAACCGCGCTTACCTATCCTTTTCAATTGCCAGAGCTGGCCTTTGATTACAACGCTTTAGAACCATTTATTGATGAGACGACAATGCATCTTCATCATGAGAAGCATCATCAGTCTTACATTGTTGAGCTCAATGAAGCAATCAAAGATTACCCCCTATTGCATGAGCTTAGTATAGAAGCGCTATTACGAAAGCTGGATACCGCAGTGCCTGAAAGAATAAGGCTTGTTGTCAAAAACCAAGGAGGAGGGCATGCTAATCATCAAATGTTTTGGAAAGTGATACGACCCCCGGGGGTGAGCGGCGCTGGAAGCGATCCGAGCAATGCCTTAGCGCGGGACGTCACGAGCACTTTCGGATCACTAGACAACTTTAAAAAAGAATTTGAGAAAACAGCAGTCAATTTGTTTGGAAGTGGCTGGGTGTTTTTAGTCTATGACTCTAATGATCGACGATTAAAAGTACATAGCACGGCGAATCAAGATAGTGTTCTTCTTGAAACCGGTCTAGGGGCAATCTTTGGTAATGATGTGTGGGAACACGCGTACTATTTAAAATATAATAATGGGCGCGCCGAATACCTTCATGCGTGGTGGAGCGTCTTGGCCTGGGACATTGCCGACGAGCGTTATACCGGGTTAAAAAATGGCACACTGGGTAAATAGATCAGAAATAAGCCACTTATAATAACAACAACTTACTAACCTTAATAAAATGGATTCAATAAAACCAGTGGTCGACCAGACCTTTGCAAGAGATTTTTTTACCATGGTGGATCGAAAAAATGCCCAGGAGTATACTTCTTATTTCGTCGAGGAGGGCAGCGTGACGTTTGGCAATCAAGCGCCTTTGAAAGGGGAAAAGGCTATTCTAGAGGGAATGACCAAATTCTACGACTCTTTAGAAAGCATGCATCATGAAATTCATAACCTTTGGACAGAATCCGGGGTAATCATCAGTGAAGCGATTGCCCATTACGTAAATAAGGGCTCTACAAAAAGAGTCGATATTCCGGTTGTCACCATTGTTAACCTAGACGGTGCGCTGGTTGAAAGGGTGCAGTTCTATATGGATATCGCCCCTTTGTATCAGAAATAAATTCAATTGATCTTATCATGACAAGTATATCGAACATCAATGTAAGCCATCACAAGGCGACAATTATTGATTTTGGGGAAGGAGCGTGAGTTTTTAACTTGGTTCTACACCAACTATACGGTGGTACAATCCTCAATTGACGACACGACCATTGCAGAATACATTAGGACATTTGCCTCTGTTGACGGGATCAGAGGGGCATTTGGAGTGTACAGGTCGGTGTTTACATCAGTTCATCAGACCGAAACACTCACTAAAGAAACCCTGAAGACCCCTGTTCTTGGATTGGGAGGAGATAAAAGTATTGGAGATAAGGTGCAAGCAATGCTTTCCAAAGTCTTCGAGATATGCAAGGGAGGGGCCGTAAAAGACTGTGGGCATTTCATACCAGATGAGCAGCCAGAATACCTGATAGAATCCATTTTTAAATTTTTGGACGCTATAAAAAGTTAACGATTCTCAAATGAGTACAAAATCCAAAAACGCCGGAATTCCAACAGCTATTAGTGTAGATCACCCAGGTTTCACGGTGCCGGACCTTGAACAAGCTGTAAAGTTTTTTGTCGAAGTAATCGGCTGTGACTTATTGTATACGGCCGGCCCATACAAAGACGATAAATCCGACTCCATGACGAAGGCACTACAAGTTGACGAACGCACTTCGATAAGATTGGCGTTACTGCGCTGTGGACCTGTTAGTAATATAGAGTTGGTCGAAATGATCGATGTAGGAAGAAACACGAACCCATCTAAACTTAGCGATAACAGCGGTCGACATCTCGCTATCAGAATAACAGACACTCAGTTGGCGCTTGAGTATCTACGCAAGCAGGAAGATGTAACTATATTAGAAACAATCAGACCACATGACGGACCAGAAACAGGAGTTGAAACCACCTACATAGTTACCCCGTGGGGAATGTATCTTGAATTACTCAAGCGGCCTGATAAAATGCACTATGAAGACACAACTGAAAATCGTTTATACAAACCACACGTAGCTTGGGAGGATAGGCCTTTGTAATTCCTTCACTAAAAAAACATTTCCAAACGAGCCGCTGCAGAGTCGGTCTTGGCATAGTTCTCGTGCAAAAATAGAAAAACCAGCATTATGTCTCAGTCAAATGGATATGTTCTCATCACCGGCGCTACAAGTGGTATAGGTAACGAACTCGCGAAATTATTCGCGAAAGATGAATTCAACCTGATCCTCGTTTCTCGTGATGAAACAGAGCTACAGCAGACGGCTTCGAGTCTGCAAAGCGCGCATAACAGCGTACTTACTATTGCAAAGGATCTTTCAAAACGGGAAGAGGTATTCGCGCTTTGTGAAGAGATCGACGCAAAAGGTATTAACATCGACATACTTGTTAATGATGCTGGCCAAGGCCAGTATGGCTTATTCAAAGACACTGATATTAACCGGGAACTCTACATGATTGATCTTAACATCGCCTCGGTGATCATTCTGACCAAGCATTTTCTCAAAAGCATGGTTGAGCGAAATCAAGGCCGCATTCTTTTCCTTGCCTCAATAGCAAGCACGACACCTGGTCCATGGCAGTCCGTTTATCACGCTACGAAAGCGTTCGTTTTGTCGTTCGCCGAAGCTGTTCGGTATGAGAGTAAAGATAGCGGCATTACGATCACCGCGCTTATGCCGGGTGCGACTGACACCGATTTCTTCAACAAGGCCGAAATGACCGATAGCAAGATCGTCCAGGACAAGGATTCGTTGTCTGACGCAGCAGATGTAGCAAAAGATGGCTATGAAGCGCTTTTCGCCGGTAAAGACAAAGTTGTCTCTGGTTTTAAAAATAAGGTCATGGTAGCGATGGGAAATGTAATGCCAGATACCATGCAGGCTCAAAACATCGCTGAGCAGCAAAAGCCAGTAGACCAGTAATATCAATTTTGTTTGAGGCTCATGGATGGCCTGATACAGCAACAGCGGCAGGCCATTCATATTTATTCCCTACTATTGCAGCCATGATTGGGATAATTATGGGAAGCGCAAGCGACTTGAAGATCATGGTTGCCGCTGCTGACATTCTTGAACAGTTACTGGTGAAATATGAGGTGACAATAGTTTCCGCTCATCGTACTCCCGAGCGTCTTTTTAACTATGCGCAAATGGCAGCTTCACGAGGAATCCAGGTTGTCATTGCAGGCGCAGGCGGCGCGGCCCATTTACCCGGTATGGTCGCCTCGATCACCTATTTGCCGGTCATCGGTGTTCCCATCAAATCAGAAAATTCCATGGACGGCTGGGACTCCGTTCTCAGCATCCTGCAAATGCCAGGCGGTATTCCTGTCGCGACAGTTTCATTAAACGGTGCGCTTAACGCCGGTTTACTCGCTGCTCAAATGCTGTCTATCAGCGACACCGCGCTGGTTGAACGGCTTAAAGCCTATAAGGAATCCCTAAAAACCAAAGTAATTACAAAGGCTTTGGAATTAGAAAAAGGCGATTTCCGAGACCATCTAAACAAAGTTTAGCTTGTGGCGGTATAAATGATCAATCAGTTTTCGCTCGCGGAGAAAGTGATTGTCGTTACCGGGGGAACGGGCATCCTTGGAGGTGCCTTTCTAGATGCCATCGTAGGGGCGGGTGCTGCGGTAGGTATCCTTGGAAGAAATGAGCGCATCGCGCACACGCGTGCCGAAAAGATCATTGCTGATGGCGGTCGGGCGATGCCCCTTATAGCCGATGTCATGAACAGAACACAACTGGAAGACGCTAAAAACAAGGTCATTCAGGAGTGGGGTCACATTGACGGTCTTGTAAATGGCGCTGGTGGCAACTTGCCTGGTGGTTCGCTGAATCCGGGTAAGGATATTTTTGAGATGGATCTTGAAGGAATGCGTCAAGTGATGGATCTTAATGTGTGGGGTACCCTTTACCCTACACAGGTTTTCGGAGAATCCATCGCGCATGGGAATGGAGGAAGCATTGTCAATATTTCTTCCATGAACTCGAAGCGTGCCATTACTAAGGTACTCGGTTATAACATGGGTAAGGCTGCGATCGATTGTTATAGTCAGTGGTATGCCGTAGAACTTGCCAGACGCTATGGGGACAAAGTACGGATGAACGCTCTTGCCCCAGGCTTTTTTTTGACCGATCAAAATCGTACGCTCCTTACCACCGCTCAGGGCGGCTTCACCGAAAGAGGCGAAAAGGTGCTTACCCAAACCCCTTTTGGGCGAATGGGCGACCCTTCGGAGCTCGGGGGAACGCTGGTCTGGCTACTGAGTGATGCCTCCCGTTTTGTCACCGGTGCGATGATCTGTGTCGATGGCGGGTTTTCGGCCTTTGGCGGCGTTTGAAAAACTGTTAATTTATACGGGTATTGTATTTTAATCGCCTGAGCCTTTTTTGCCTTATCTCGTCATGGCTCTTCCTGAGCCCGTTTCCAGGCGAAGCCCAGCAAGCCAAGCAGACGGGCCAGGCCCAAGCATGTAAGGTTATGGGTGTGGCTGTACAGCTCAGACGTTAACCGCAATAACAATTTTGAAGCGGCCTTCGCCCAGTATGAAAAGTGGGGACTGGCCGGTGTCAAGATCGATTTCATGGACCGGGATGACCAGGAAATGGTTGCTTGGTACCATGACGTCATCAAGGCGGCGGCGCGCCATCATCTTATGCTCGACTTTCACGGAGCCTATAAGCCCGATGGACTTATTAGAACGTATCCGAATCTTCTGACCCGGGAAGGAGTGATGGGCGAGGAGTACTCAAAATTCTCAAACTTTATAACGGCAACCCATAACGTAACCTTGCCTTACACGCGTATGCTTGCCGGGCAAATGGACTATACACCCGGAGGGTTCCTGAATGTTACATTGGCTAATTTAAGCAGCAAACGCCTACGGTGGTCATGAACACTCGTGCCGCCGAACTTTCTAAGTTCGTCATTTACGAAAGCCCACTGACCGTTTTCTCTGATAACCCGGTAAATGTGACCGGCCAGCCTGGTGAAGATTTTTTGAAGATTGACCTAACGACCTGGGACAGCATCCATTTTATTTCGGGCTATCCGGGTTCTTCTATTGTTCTTGCAAAGCAATCGGGAAGTACCTGGTTTGTCGGGGGAATGACAAACCATGAAGCACGCAGTGTGAAATTCAGTCTAGGTTTCCTGCCCGCTGGGAAATACCGTCTAACCCTGTAGGAAGACACAAAAGTTACACCTTCGGACCCTAAGATTCTTGCGACGCGAGTTTCTATGCTGGACAATACTTCCTATATTTCGGTTCACATGGCACCCTCAGGAGGTTTTGCCGCAACATTGGAAAAATTATGATTTCAACTGCTCAGATCGAAAGCTACCGGAAAGACGGCTTTTTGATTATACCCGGGTTCATAAATCCGCACGATGCCGATCTCCTCAATTCCATCGCAAGAGGGGATCAATCAATGACTCGCAACGCGTTCGGATTAGTTGATACCAGTGGAAAAAGTACCAAACTCACCCTCTGGTATACACCCGGCGATGATGTTTACGGTCGGATGACCCGCTCCAAAAGCGCCGTCGAAGCGGCAAACTTCTTAATGGATGGTGCCGCTGAAACCGGTCACTTCCAGACAAAGCTTATGCAAAAAGAACCTCGCGTCGGTGGTGCCTGGGAATGGCACCAGGACTATGGTTACTGGTATAAGAATGAATTCCTTTTTCCTGATCAAATGATTTCCATGATGATCGCCATTACCGATGCTACCAAGGAGAATGGCTGTGTGCAAATCATCCCCGGGACTCACAAGATGGGACGTGTGGAACATGGCTTTAGCGGGGAACAAGTAGGTGCCTCCATGCGTTTCGTTGAACTTGCGCTTCAAACCATGCCCCTTAAGTATGTGGAACTCAAAGCCGGTGATGTGCTGTTCTTTCATCCGAATTTGCTCCACCGCTCGGCACCAAACTTGTCTGATAGTTCGCGTTGGTCGATTATATCGGTTTATAACCGGGCTTCAAATCCAGGCTACAACGAACCGCAGATCAATGGGTACGCAGCGATCATCCCTATTGACGATGACGAGGTATTTACAGACGCCCGGGGGCTTGATGAAGGCCGCGACTTTTTGCGCAAAGAAGCAGACAACGCCTTAAAATGAGTTGAGAATTTTTCGCTTTCCTTTTGTGTGTCAACCGCTTCAGCGGCAAAGATCCGTTTACCTTTATTTATTCGTGAGCCTTTTGCTCCATGCCGCTCACGCAGGCGCTCAACTTTCGCAGACTCCTGCCCATGGGCCTCAGCCTAAAACGTCTCATCTTGAAATTTTCAATCTGAACGATTTTTCGCGAACAGACGTGGTCGACATACCAGGTCTGGTTCAAAGTCCAAACTGGGGAAGTGGTAAAAACAAATCCTATCTCCTGGTCAATAAAGACGGACTGCTTTACCAAGTCGATCTGGCAAGCCTTCCGCTTGGGAAGTTTAAAACCGCAAACCCCGCACGCCCTCTGTCACTTGTCCTTACAGGTGCCCTTAATCACTCGAACTCAAACCACGGTCTTTCACCAGACGGCAAATCGCTGGCATACAGCCATGATGACCGCGCTGGAAAGGGTTTGAGAGACAGCACAGTAAGCCGAATCTATGTCCAGCCTGTAAGTCCCGGTAAAACGGTGCTGCTTACCCGGTCTGGTCTGGCTTATTTTCATTCTTGGAGTCCAGACAGCAAACGAATCGCCTATTCGATCACCACGGGAGGGAACACAGACATTTATAGCGTTGCCGTCAGCGGAGGCGGGGAGATGCGGTTAACTACGGCGGCAGGTGTCGATGACGGTGCCGACTATTCGCCCGATGGACACTTTTTATATTTCAACAGTTTTCGGAGCGGTATCATGAAGATCTGGCGCATGCGAAGTGATGGGACAGGTGCCATAAGACTTTCCCGGGAAGATGGGTCAGACTGGTTTCCCCACCCAAGTCCAGATGGCCGCTATGTATTGTACCTCAGTTACGTTGAAGATCAGGGGGAAGACGATCCAGCATGCAAAGACGTACGCTTAATGCTCTTAGATCTTTCGAATGGCTCGACACGGGCGCTGGTGCGGTTTACTGGTGGAAAGGGTTCTATTGATGTACCTTCCTGGTCTTCAGACGGGCAGCACTTCGCGTTTATAAGCTATGACTGCCTCTGAAAACTAACCAATGTCAACCTATACCAATACGGCTGCTGCTGTAAAACCCGCCGGCACCCATGCGCTCCTTTTCATCTACATTACCATGCTGCTGGATGTTATCGGACTTGGTATAATCATACCGGTACTTCCAAAATTGATTGCCGAACTTATTTATGGCGACATGAGCTCAGCGGCACAATGGGGTGGGTTCCTCATGTTCGCTTATGCGACCATGCAATTTGTCTGCGCTCCTTTACTGGGAGGTTTGAGCGACCGTTTTGGACGAAGGCCAGTAATTCTTTTCTCATTGCTTGGTTTTGGAGTTGATTACCTGTTCCAGGGTTTCGCACCAACGATAGGATGGCTCTTTGTAGGACGCATCATCGCCGGTATAACGGGGGCCAGCTACACAACGGCTACAGCCTACATTGCCGATATCAGCGCACCCGAAAAGCGCGCTCAGAATTTTGGGATGATCGGCGCCATCTTTGGAGTCGGCTTCATTCTGGGACCTGTCATTGGTGGCATCCTGGGTCATTATGGACCCAGGGTTCCCTTTTACGCCTCGGCCGTTCTCGCCCTTCTCAACTTTACGTATGGCCTCATTGTCCTTCCCGAATCACTGAGTGCCGAAAACAGGCGCGCCTTTGATCTTAAACGGGCGAATCCCCTGGGGAGCTTGCTCAGGCTGCGTAACTACCCCGTTGTGTTGAGTCTTCTTGGGGGCTTCGTATGCATCTATCTGGCGGGTAACGCCCATCAAAGCACCTGGTCCTATTTTACCATGCTCAAATTTCACTGGAACGAAAAGTGGGTTGGTTATTCGCTCGGTTTTGTGGGTCTTATGATTGCTTTGGTGCAAGGCGGACTTACCCGTGTGCTTGTTCCAACGCTGGGGCAGCGCAGATCCATCATCATTGGCCTGCTTTTCTATATTTTGGGTTACCTGCTGTTTGCCTTCGCCTGGAAAGCCTGGATGATGTTCGCCTTTATGGTTCCATTTGCGCTCGGGGGACTTGCCGGCCCTTCACTGCAGGGCATGATCTCCAGCTCAGTTCCCGCCAATGAACAGGGGGAGCTTCAAGGCTCCCTGACCTCAATGATCAGTTTAACGTCGATTTTTGGCCCTTTACTGATGACTAATCTTTTTTCTTATTTTACGTCAAAAACAGCTCCCGTTTTTTTTCCAGGAGCGCCGTTTTTAATGGGAGCAATACTTACGTTCATGAGCTTTCTTTTCATTTGGCGTTCGTTCAAACTTTTTCCGAACCGAGCAACAACACCCGCAGCATGAGCTTGTCTGTAAGATTGAGGCTTTCGCTGTTGATTCTGCTGGAATATTTTGTCTGGGGTGCCTGGTATGTAACCATGGGAAGCTTTTTAAGCTATAGCTTGCACAGTGGTGGCCGGGAAATAGGCCTGGCTTACGGGGCGCTGGCCTTAGGCGCGATCGCCTCGCCCTTCCTCATGGGTCTTATCGCTGATCGTTTTATTGCTCCGCAAAAGCTCCTGGGGATCTTGCATTTGTTTGGCGCGGTCCTGTTATTCCTCATAACGAAGAGTAACGACTTCGAGGGACTTTATCCGCTACTGATCGCTTACACAGTTAGCTACATGCCAACCATTGCCTTATCGAATACTGTATGTTTTCGGCAAATGGATTCTCCCGAAAAAGACTTCTCTGCCGTACGCATCTTTGGAACCATAGGGTGGATAGCCTCGGGAATCGTGCTTAGCCGTGCTGGCTGGGAAAAATCATCCATGTGCTTCACACTAGCCTCTTCGGCGGCGGCGGCGCTCGGTGTTTTCTGTTTTTTTCTTCCCCCGGACCGCAATACCGCCGTGAGGCCGAGCGTCGGCCGGCAAAGAGTCTTCAATCCCGAAGTCTTTACGCTTTTTAGGAACCGGTCTTTTGTTGTCTTCTTCATCTCCTCCATTCTCATTTGTATCCCATTGTCGTTCTACTTCAGCTTTACGAACCTTTACCTAAACAAACTGGGTGTTGCAAACGCCGCCTCCATCATGTCGATGGGTCAAGTCTCTGAACTGGTATTTCTAGCCGCTTTGCCGTTTCTGTTTCGGAAGGCAGGCATTAAGTTGATGATGATCGTCGCCATGTTGGCCTGGGTCGTTCGATTTTTGTTTTTCTCCTATGCCGGCGAGGGTACGGGTGCAGGGCTCGTACTCATTTATGCGGCGATCATTTTGCATGGGATCTGTTACGACTTTTTCTTTGTGAGCGGCCAAATATATACTGATGGGAAGGCTGGGGCCGCGGGTAAGAACGCCGCGCAGGGTTTGATCACATTAGCTACTTATGGTCTCGGTTTTCTCATTGGCTCCTGGATAGGTGGTGAAGTAAGCACCTTTTACTCGCATGGCCAGACATTTCAATGGAAAGCGATTTGGCTTGTTCCAGGGTTGATTTCGGCCTTTACACTTATTTTATTTATGGTATTATTTAAGGACCGCACCACCCGTCTCCCCGCCGGTGCTGTACTTGCCTTGGGAGACCAACAAACAGGATTATTATGAAAGTCGCCATGCTCGGTTCGGGCTTTATCGCCCGGTTTTACATCCAGTCCATTCATGCTCAGCGCAGCAAGGACGAAGTGATTATGGTTTATGGTCGTAAAGCAGAAAACGCCTCAGCGCTCGCCGGTGAATTTAATGTACCTTTTCATACGACATCACTTGAGGAGGCCATTGATCATGAGGAGGTTGAAGCTGTAGTTATCGCCCTTCCTAATTTTATGCATGAACACGCAGTTCTTGCTGCGATTAGCGCAGGTAAGCCGGTCATGTGTACAAAGCCTCTTGGACGCAACGCCGCAGAAGCCTTGAGAATGATGCAGGCGGCCGAAGAAAAGGGTGTTTTTGCAGGCTATCTCGAAGACCTGTGTTATACGCCCAAATTCCTTAAAACTTTAAAGTCAATCAAAGACGGAGCACTAGGTCGCATTTTGTGGGCTAAATCCCGGGAAACGCATCCCGGCCCTCATAGCGAATGGTTTTGGGATAAAGAAAAAGCCGGTGGTGGCGCAATACTTGACCTGGGCTGCCACTGCGCTGAGATAAGCCGTAACTTCATTGGTAAAGAAGTAAGACCTGTCGAAGTGATGTGCTGGGCGGCGACTCAGGTGAAGCCCATCGATGCCGAGGATCATGCGATCGGCCTGGTGAAGTATGAAAATGGAGCGATTGGCCAATTTGAAGTCAGCTGGACATTTCGTGGAGGCATGGACCTAAGAGATGAAGTGATGGGGACGGAAGGAACTGTTTGGCTCAACCACTTCTTGCGTACAGGCTTCGAAATGTTTACCACCGGGAAGGGCGGATATGTGGCCGAAAAATCTGAAAGTGATTCGGGTTGGGTCTTTCCTGTTGGGGACGAAGTTCACGAACTGGGCTATACCAATATGTTCACCGATATGTTCCATTCTATTGAACAGGGACACGAGTCGTCCGAAACTTTTTATGATGGCTATGTAACCAACGCTATACTTGACGCAGCCTATCTTTCGGCTAAAACCAAGCAGTGGGAGCCGGTTGATCTGCCGGTTTGGCGCGGCAGAGGCGGGCTATCCAATAATCACGCATCTGGGGACTTTGATGAATTCCACTCTCTCATCAAAGAGGAGCTGCTGCCGAACGGCCGCCGTATCCTTTTGCTCAAGCACAAAGGCAGTGGTGACATTGTGCGAAGGGAGCTTTAACATCGAAATTTAAAGTCTATGAGAGCCGCCGCCTATAGTGTCAAACCATTTGAAAAAGACTATTTACTTCAGGCAAATGGCGGGAAGCATGATCTTAAGCTTATCTCCGATAAATTGGATCTGAAAACCGCGTATTTGGCCTCAGGTTATGATGCAGTCCTGGTATTCACCAATGATGACCTTTCACGTGACGTGATCGATAAGCTTGCAGCCGAGAGTGTAAAGTATATTTCTACCCGTTCTACCGGCACAGATCATATTGACAAGGAAGAAGCCGGGATCAAAGGACTCCAGGTCGCAAACATACCATCGTATTCACCTCAAGCTATTGCTGAGCTTGCTGTGGCACTGGCTTTCGGCCTTAACCGCCAGTTGATCAAAGCTAACCGCCATTCTCATGACTTTGACTTTCGGAACGACGGCTTGATCGGTTTCAACTTTTCGGGGAAAACGGTTGGTTTGATCGGCCTCGGAAGCATAGGCCTCGCTGCAAGCAGAATATTTCATGGCTTAGGCTGTAAGATTGTGGGTTACGACCTTTTTTTTCCAGAAACTGAGCATAACGTTACTTCTGTCTCCCTGGACGAGCTGCTTGAAACTGCCGATGTCATTTCTCTTCACGTCCCGCTGACGCCGTCAACCAAGTATCTAGTTAGCAAAGAGCGTCTGGAAAAGATGAAAACGGGTGTAATGCTTATAAACACTTCACGGGGCGCCGTCATCAATACCCTTGATGTGCTGGATGCCCTTGAAAAAGGCAAGATCGGGTACTTAGGACTTGACGTTTATGAGCATGAAAAGGGGCTATTCTTTGAAGATCACGAATTCGACACAGTTAAGGATTCCTTGCTTGAAAAGTTGTTGAACCATCCTAATGTCCTCATCACTCCGCACCAGGGCTATCTTACCAAAGAGGCCTTGCAGGAAATAGCCCATCATACCATCGCCAACCTTGACGGCTGGGAATTGGTTTCTACTTCCGAAAAATAATATCGGTGAAATAGGAGCGCTTGTCCATGAACAGACCCTCAAGCTTGAAGTCAAGCTTTGCTCCCCACGCTTTAAGCTGGCTTAACTCATATTTCTGAGATAGTTCTGTCGCGATAACTTCACCATCCCAAAAATGAAATGATCTTTCCAGGACTTTAAAGTATACGTCCTGCTCGGCCTTACTGACTAAAAAACTTTTCGCAAGGCCTGTCGAGGGGTCATACACCGGATAATGATAGAACGCTGATACATTGAAGTTCGCCCCTAGCTCGGTGTTCATGCGTTCAAGTAAATTCAAATTAAAGGAAGCAGTAATACCTGTCGTGTCATTATAGGCTCGTAACACCAGCGCAGGGTCTTTTTTAAGATCGACACCAAGAAGCAGCAGATCTCCGGGATGCAGTTTTTCATGGATACGGGAAACAAAATCAAAGGCTTCCTTTTCGGGAAAATTGCCAATGTTGGAGCCTAAAAAAAAAACGACTTTGGGCCTGGTACTCGCTTTACCCAGCTCCCCCAGCGCATTAAAGTAATCATCCTGTACGGGATCGATCCGCAGAGAGGGTAATTCGACCGAAAGCTCGGCCTTAAGTTTATCTAAAACATTTCCCGAAATATCAACAGGTATATAACTAATCGCTAAACCGTTCCGAAGAAAATTACCAAGCAAGATCCGGGTCTTATAAGCGTCGCCGGCTCCAAATTCAATGACATCAAAAGCTTTAGCCTCAATGAGCCGCCGAATGTCGTCCTGGTAGTCACTAAAGATCTCAAATTCGCAGCCGGTCAGGTAGTAATGGGGCATTTCCATGATCCGACGAAAGATGGCATCACCTTTTTTGTCGTAGAAATAGCGGGAATTTATAAATTTCCTGGGTCCCGAAAGACTTTGCTCAATGTCGGCCGCGAATGCCGAGGGCACGCTCAGTTCGGTCATACTATTTTGGATGTTTTCTGGCCAGCCTTATGCCGGTAAATTGCCAGCGCATTTGAGGACTAAAGAAATTACGGTACGTCGACCGGCTATGCCCCTCTGGAGTCGCTATCGAGGCGCCCCTGAGCACCATCTGATTGATCATGAACTTTCCGTTGTATTCCCCAAGCGCTCCCGGGGCATGTTCATATCCTGGGTAGGGAAGGTAGGCAGAAAGGGTCCATTCCCAACGCCTGCCCCACGAAAATTTAGCAGCAGCAGCTTCCCACTCGTCCTCGGTGGGTAATCTCATCCCGGCCCATTCTGCAAAGGCAAATGCTTCGTAGAGGCTTATGTGTGTTACAGGAGCGTTCGGGATCAAAGGCGCAAGACCGTTCAGCGTATAATGCTTGATCTCATTTCCCATTCGCACCCAGTACAAGGGGTGACTGATCTTCTCTTCATTTACCCAGGCCCAGCCGTCGGCATGCCAGTATCTGAAATCCTTGTAACCGCCGCTTTCTATAAATTCAAAGTAGGCGCTGTTCGTAACAAGATCGGACGCGATAAAGAACTCCGGAAGAAAAACTTTGTGAGGCGGCTCTTCATTATCAAAAGCGAAGGTCTTGCCCTGGCTGCCAATGATATGTATCCCTTCTGGGATGCTGATCCAGTTAGGCTGCTGCTTTTGAGAAGCATTTTTTTCTGTTACCCACAAGGTTTGGTGCTGTGGCTGCTGCGTCACAACGGTAACGTCCTCCTGGCCTACCCCTTTTGCCGCGATCGCTTCCCTCGAAGGGGGGGCGCTTAAAAGTGCCGCGATCCCGTGGTCTACACCAGCTTCCTCTAAAGCAGCTGCGTCGTTTTCGCCAATGTCGAAGACCGCCGGGTAAAGCTTGTTCAAGCTCAACGCGTATTTGAGATCGGTGAGTAACAGTTCCTGATGCTGCTGCTCGTGTTGAAGGCCTAGCCGGACTAGTGATTGGATGACTTCCCAAGATCCTGATGGCGAATGACTTAGATGGGGAGTATGCAACCGAATTAGTTCTGAGGCCGGCGGCATTTGCTCCTCGTACTCTCCGTTTACGGCTTGTAAACGCTCCTGCATAAGCTTCATCATTTCGCCGTCGACAAAAGCGCGGTACGCGTAGATCTCTCTCACCGTTGGACGGGAAATAAGTCCCCGAGCAGGTCTTGGATTGCGCTCACCGGCACTTTCGTAATAACTGTTGAAAAAATAAGAGAACGACGGATCGAAGACCACATAACCGGGCTGGAATGGTGTGAGAACAAAGTTCTCCCAGAACCAAGTGGTGTGGGCCAGGTGCCATTTTGCCGGACTCACAAAATCCACAGGCTGCAGCTGGTAGTCCTCAGTTTCTAAATTAACGCATAAGCTCTCCGAACGTCGGCGTACCGCCGCGTAGAAGTCCTTGAGAGATAAATTCACGGTCATACTTCGGCCAAATATCGGTGTACAAAACTAATCGACATAGCGCCTTCTCCAACTGCAGAAGCTACCCGGTTCATCGCTCCGGCTCTTACGTCACCGGCGGCAAAGATGCCGGGGACACTGGTTTCAAGGAGCCATGGATCACGTTTCAACGTCCAAACCTTTGTAAACTCGGGACGATCCTGGACCTCTCTTCCAGTCAAAAGAAAGCCTTTGTCATTTCGAAGGACCTGTGGCAAGATCCAGTTTGTAAAAGGGTTCGCTCCTATAAAAATGAAAAGTCCCGCGCAATCAACCGTTCTTGTCTCTCCGGTGTCGCCGTTTCTAAGTGTGATCATTTCAAGACACTGATTTCCTCCTGTGCTAATGACCTCGGTGCAGGGAATGACCGCAATGGTATCGACGGTCTTAATTTGACTAACGAGGTAAGAGGACATTGTGTCATTGAGGCTTTCGCGTCGAATAACTATGTTGACCTTACAGGCGAATTTGCTCAAGTACATGGCGGCCTGTCCGGCGGAGTTACCTCCGCCTACAATGTAAACATCCTTGTTACTGCAAGCTTGTGCTTCGGTGATCGCCGAGCCATAATAGACCCCGGCACCAGTAAAACGGCAAATATTTGGCACGTCGAGCTGCCGGTAACTTACTCCGGTGGTAATGACAAGACTTTTGCAGATGATCTCCTCACTACCACCCATGCAAATTATCTTGTAGTTGTCTTTTACACGTATGTCTTTTACCTCCCGGGGGCTCATGATCTCGGTTCCAAACCGGGACGCCTGTGTTACCGCCCGCCGTGTGAGATCAGCTCCGCTTAATCCAACAGGAAAGCCTAAATAGTTTTCGATCCTTGAGCTCGTGCCGGCCTGACCACCGGGTGCGTGCTTCTCTATGAGCAACGTTCTAAGTCCTTCAGATGAGCCATAGACAGATGCGGCAAGACCCGAGGGCCCTGCGCCGATCACAACCACGTCGTAAAGATCGGCAGAGGCTTTCGCGTTAAGGCCGATTCGTGCTGCCAGATCCTGGGGGTTTGGCTGAACGAGATAAGTGCCGTCTTCAAAGAAAACCAGCGGGAGGTTACTTTCCGATTTCTCGTTTAGCTTAAGCAGTTCCCTGCCTTTGTCTGACCGGGTAATGTCAAGCCATTCGTAAGGAACCAGATTACCGGCTAAAAAATCCTTGAGTTCATGAGAACGGGCTGAAAAAGGGTAGCCCACGATACGTATCCCGTTGAAGTCGGGTATGTAGTCGTTCCGCCATTGTTCAAGCAGATCATCGATGACCGGGTAAAGCTTTTCATCGGGCGGATCCCAGGGCTTCATGAGGTAGTAGTCTAGGCCTACAGTATTGATCGCCCGTATCGCGGCTTCTGTATCGGAGTACGCGGTTAGCAGGATCTTTTTAGCCTCAGGGTAGAATTCACGGGTCTTTTCAAGAAATTCTACGCCCTCCATGGCCGGCATACGCTGATCACTAATGAACAGTCCAACAGTTTCGCCCTTATTGATCAGCGCGGGCAGACTATCCAGAGCTTCTTTTGGATCGCTTGTACTCAAGATGCGGTATTCTTTCCTATACTTGGTCTTTAGATCCCGAACCAGGGCGCTAATTACCTGGAAATCGTCATCTACCGCGTATATAATGATCTGACTCATTTCAGTGGGGTTTAATTGGCAGGCATACTATAAAGTTCGTATTTCCCGGTACCGACTCAAATTTTAGTGTGCCATTATGGTGCGCTGTTATAGTGAAAGCCGATTCAAGACCAAGACCTGTTCCCTTTCCAATATCCTTTGTCGTAAAAAAGGGGTTAAATATTTTAGTTTTGATTTCATCGGGTATGCCGGGTCCAGTATCGCCGATGGTAATTTTAATATAGTCGCTGTTCGCTTCGGTTAGAATCGTTAATTCACCCGAGCCGGCCTCTTCCATAGCGTCAAGGGCGTTGTCAATAAGATTTGTCCACACCTGATTTAGTTCACCTACAAAGACAGGGATTCGAGGAATAGTTTCATCGAATTTGGTGACCAGTTCAATATTCCCTTTACGGACTCTGTAATTTAGCATCGCAAGTGTGTTACGAATACCCTCGTGAATATTGCTGTCCTGCTTGTCGGGACTGCGGTCCATATGTGTGAATACCTTAACCGATCGCACGAGATCAGAAATGCGCTGCCCGGCGTCGTTGATCTCCCTGGAGACGCGTTCGGCGGCCAAAAGGTCTGAGATCCAGTTGTAAACCGCCGAGTAGGCCGGGGGTTCTACTAATCCCTCAATGTGGTCAAGTTCAGAATCAGTAAATCCAAAGTCGAGAAGATTATCACTTACTTCCTCAAAATTCTCCACACCGCAATCTTCAAGACGGCTGTATAGCTCGTCTTCCTGCTGTGAGCGCTGCATGATACTGAGCTTCGGTCTCTCACCCGAGAAAGAGCCTGCTTTACGCGCAAGCATTTCTGCCAATTTTTCAGCGGTGGCAGCTGGAAGGCAAAAACTAAGTACTTTGCTGAACGTAACGGGAAGCGCCGCGATGCGCTCGGTCAACAGCGCAGAACTTCGTGCGATCGCCGCAGCCGGATTATTAAGCTCATGGGCCAGTCCGGCGGATAACTTTCCCAGTGCCATCATCTTTTCACTCAGTTGCTGCATATTCGTGAAATTCCTGATACGTGTGCTCATTTGGTGCACGAGCGCTTCGGTAAGCTCGTAGTGGTCCTTGATCATTTCACCGGCGTCTTCTTTTGGAAAAAATAGAAAGACGCTATCTTCACTGACTATACCTTCACCTGTGCTCTCACGGGCCCGGGAAAAAGGAAGAAAACCAGTGACCGAACCGGTTTCAATAAGAACCGATTCATTGAGCTCATGACCTTTAGTAAAGTAGATGCGCAGGCTTCCCTCAAAAATGACCAGGGTATGGGTGATCGGGTTGCCTTTACCAAAAACCACCTCATTTTTCTTCAGTTCTCTTAATGAGGAACGGGACCAAAACCAATCTAGTGAGCGGGTGGGAACCCCCTCGAAAACACTTAGATTTGCGAGATCTGCCGGGGAAAAAATTTTCATTTATTTGTAAAGAAAGCGTTTAAATAAATACAATTAAGTCCCTGGTTCGGTTTCGTAGGATAACATAGTGATGGTAAATCAGGAAGTAATAGAAAAAGTAGAGAGATCGTACGAGGAGGGAAGCATAAAAGACCTTAAGGCGATCGCTACCTCTTTACGGCCTGCCGAGCTTGTAGACGTCATCAATAAGGTTCCCGAAGCGAGCTTTGCCATTTACAACGAACTTGACCTCACTCTTGCCGTTCGCATTTTTAAGTTTCTCAACTTCAAAACACAGAAGAAGCTGATTCGACAAATGCCGCCGCAAAAGGTGGCCAAAGTAATCAGCAGAATTGCTTCAGATGACCGGACCTGGCTGCTCAAGCAGTTGCCGGGTGAAACGGTGAAGGAGCTTCTCAAAATGCTTAGCCCCGCCGAATGCGCTACGACGATTAGTCTTTTGGGATATCCCAAAAATAGCGTAGGCCGACTCATGACGACCGAATACCTTAATATTGAGCCGTCGTGGACTGCAAGGGAAACAATCAATTATGTGCGTAATGACGGGCATAATTCCGAGACTGTTAGTTTCCTTTTTGTTGTCGACCAGCATGGGAAGCTCATAGACGATATTAATATAAGGGATCTCATTTTCGCGAGCGAAGACACGCTGATCGCCGACATTATGGATAATCACCTTATTTCCCTGCACGTGACCGATGATCAGGATAAGGCGATAAACATTTTCAGAAGATTTAACCGCTCTGTGCTTCCGGTCGTTGACGTTGAGGGGGTACTACTTGGAATTGTGACTATCGACGATATCCTTCGTTTAAGTAATCGCGAGGCGACCGAAGACATTCAAAAGATCGGAGGCTCCGAGGCGCTGGATGACCCCTACATGGACGTTCCCTTTTTTAAGCTCATCAAGAAGCGGGTCAGCTGGCTTGTCATTCTTTTCCTTGGTGAGATGTTTACGGCGACCGCCATGGGTTTCTTCGAAAACGAGATCGAAAAGGCGGTGGTTTTAGCCCTGTTTGTTCCGCTTATCATCTCAAGCGGTGGTAACTCCGGTTCCCAGGCGTCTACACTCATTATTCGCGCGCTGGCCTTGGGGGAGATCACCCTCAGGGATTGGTGGAGGATCATGAAGCGGGAATTGCTTGCCGGCTTGTGTCTTGGGCTTGTCTTGGGCTTGGTTGGTTTTCTTCGTATCACCGTGTGGTCACTGGTAAAGCCCAATTACTACGGTGTACATTGGATTTTGGTGGCTTTAACGATATTCTTTTCACTCATTGGAGTTGTTATGTGGGGTACACTTTCAGGCTCGATGCTTCCAATAATTCTTAAAAAGCTTGGCGCAGATCCCGCTGCTTCATCGGCCCCGTTCGTCGCCACGCTGGTGGACGTAACCGGTTTGATCATCTATTTTTCAGTAGCGATCGTCATGTTGAAAGGCACATTACTATGACGGAACACACGCACGAGGCGCATTCGCATCTAGGGCACTTACACGCAGGCCATTCGCATGATCATGCGGCCATGATACCTGATCACCTGGACCGGTCGTTCATTATAGGGATCATTCTTAACGTAGCGATGGTCGTTGTTGGCGCCTCAGCTGGTTTCTACTTTCACTCGCTCGCTCTCCTTTCTGATGCAGGCCATAACCTAAGCGACGTCGCCAGCCTACTCATGGCGCTGGGCTCAATTCGGCTGGCAAAAGTAAAAGCAACACCGCTTTTTACGTACGGTTACAAGAAAAGCACCATTCTTACCTCCTTGTTGAACGCGGTCATTTTGGTTGTGGTCACCGGTTTTATCATTTACGAGGCCTTTAACCGCTTACGGCAAGGGAGTTTGCCTGTACAGGGGCCGGTCATATCTGCAGTGGCTTTTGTCGGAATTATCTTTAACTCAGTAAGCGCCTGGCTGTTCCTAAAAGACAAGGAAAATGACATCAATGTAAAAGGCGCCTATCTTCACCTGGCGGCCGATGCCTTAGTGTCGGCCGGGGTCCTTGTCGCGGGAATAGTGATGTATTTCACCTCATGGTTCTGGCTTGACCCGGTGATCAGTATACTCATTTCTATTGTCGTGCTGGCAAGCTCCTGGAGACTGCTCACGGCGAGTATACGCCTGAGTCTTGACGGCGTTCCTGAGAATATTGATCTTACAAACGTGGCAGGAGTACTTTCAAAGATCGAGGGCATTCAAAGCACCCACCATCTTCATGTTTGGGCGCTTTCAACGACCGAGAATGCACTTACCGCACACGTTGTCATGGATCCGGATCTTACCCTTGCTCACGCTGAGATAATCAAAGCCTCGGCCCGTCATGCCTTGGAGCACTTGAATATCAAGCACGTGACACTGGAGGTCGAATGTGCAGGGATACCCTGCGAAGAACCAAACTGTGATTAACAAGGTCAGCGGGGCACGGCTAACGGGCATTCCTGATGAGGAAGAGCTCAAAGCTTTGCTCAGCAAGTACTGGAAGCACCCCACTTTTAGGGATAAACAACTCGAGGTGATCCAATCGGTCTTGTCAGGAAAGGATACACTTGCGCTCCTGCCAACCGGAGGCGGAAAATCAATTTGTTTCCAGCTGCCCGCTCTTGCTTTGCCGGGGATATGCATTGTGGTCTCTCCGCTCATCGCGCTGATGAAAGATCAGACAGCGCGGCTTCGCACGCTTGGAATCAAGGCCGTCGCCCTTACTGCTGGAATGTCTTCCACCCAGGTTGATACTTACCTGGACAACTGCGTATTCGGCGACATAAAATTCCTGTACCTGTCTCCTGAGCGGCTGGGCTCTTCACTGGTAATCGAGCGCATCAAACGCATGAACGTATGTATTTTGGCCATCGACGAAGCACACTGTATTTCACAGTGGGGCTACGACTTTAGGCCGTCCTATCTGAAGATCGTTTCGCTGAAGGATGTTTGTCCTGCTGCGCCAGTCCTTGCGCTTACCGCCACAGCGACTAAACAGGTTCAGGCCGATATTCAGGATCGTTTGGCATTTAGCAGGCACAACCAGATCACGAGAAGTTTTCTTCGTACCAATTTAATGTACGAAGCTGTTGAGATCGAGGCGAAACAGGACTTCTTACTAAGCCTTCTCAAAAAGGAGCCGGGCTCAGTCATCGTTTATGTTCGCACCAGACAACAGGCGGCCAACATCGCTAGTTTCCTTGGAACGGCCAGGCACTCGGTCGCTGTTTATCACGCCGGGCTGCCTGCTGCTGAACGGGAGAAAAGTCAGGATGCCTGGCTGGCGGGGAAAGCCCGGATCATCGTCGCTACAAACGCTTTTGGTATGGGGATTGACAAACCCGACGTACGAATGGTCATTCATTTTAAGCCTCCCTCAAGCCCCGAAGCTTACTATCAGGAGGCCGGCCGGGCTGGCCGCGACGATAAAGGAGCTCGAGCAGTCGCTTTATGGAACGAAGGGGATTTGGTTGAAGCCGATAAGCTATTACGTCAGGGCTTTCCTGATATCCAGGACGTACGCAATGTTTACCAGGCGATCGCCAATTACTATCAGCTGGCGACCGGAGCTGGGGAAGGAATGCAATTCGACTTTGATATGACCAGCTTCTGCGTCAGATTCAAATTTAAAGCCTCATTGGTTTTCAATTGTTTGAAGGTCCTGGAGAAAAATAATTACATCGTTTTATCCGATTCGGTCTTCAATCCGTCAACGGTTCAGATCCTGAACCTCGATGATGACTGGGAACAAACCGCATCTTTGCAGCCAGTTCAGGAGAGCCTTCTACAGTTGTTGCTGAGGAATCATGATGGGATATTTAGCGGACACGTCCGGATTCGGGAGTCTGAACTGGCCCGTAACCTGTCAATGCCCCAGGATAAGATTAGCCTTATGCTTTCCCAGTTAGCGCTCGCGGGGATACTGGAGTACGATCCCCGAAACGAACTGCCTAAGCTTGGATTCTTGAAAGCCCGCGCTTTTGCCCCCGGTCTTCAAATTGATCGCCGGGAAATCAAGATCCGGTTTGAGGGGTCAAGTCTCAAGCTTCAAACCATGCATCATTACTTGCAGGATCGCAGGACTTGCCGTAACCGCTTATTGCTGAATTATTTTGGCGAAGAGCTTCACCGGGACTGCGGGATGTGCGACAACTGCCGGGTATTACAAGTTGAAAGGTCAAACCTGGATCTTTCAAAACTTGCCACCCAGGTACTGTCGTTCGTCAGCGAAAAGGAATCTCACGTGAGCGTACTTCTTGAAAGCCTTTCTGGGTTCGAAACTACAAAAGTGCTTGAGGTTGTAAGAAGCCTGGCTGCCCAGGGTGAAATCATCCTGGGTGCGACCGGGAGTGTACGGCTTCCCTGATTCCGCCTTTTTATCTATTTTCGATCCCTCCCGGGCCCCGCCCAAGGCAGGAAGATAATCCCTCATGAACGTTCAGCTCTTTGTTCCTTGTTTCATTGACCAATTGTACCCTCAAACGGCTGCCAATGCTATCAAAGTTCTTGAGTTTGCTGGTTGCAGGGTTCGGTACAATCCGTTCCAAACATGCTGCGGGCAGCCAGCTTTTAATTCTGGCTTTTGGGATGAGGCAAAGACAGTGGCTTCTAAATTCATTAATGATTTTACCACCGATGAGCCGGTGATTTCCCTGTCGGGATCTTGCAAAGGCATGGTGCTAAACTACTACAACGACCTTTTCACCAATACGCTTCAGCACAATAAGTGCCGCACGATCCAGTCGAACATGTTCGAGCTATCCGAATTTTTAGTGAACAAGATCCATTTTTTCGACTTTGGTGCAAAGCTTGCCGCACGGGCCGTCTACCACGATTCATGCGGGGCGCTCAGAGAATGCGGAATAAGACAGGAACCACGCGAACTACTGAGAATGGTCCAAGGCCTTGATCTGGTCGAGGCGCAGGACTCTGAAGTCTGCTGCGGGTTTGGCGGGACCTTTGCCGTTAAGTTTGAAGCGATCTCGACCGCGATGGCCCAGCAAAAGATCGATAATGCACTTGCACTTGGTGCAGAATACATTTTGTCTGTCGACACGTCCTGCCTCATGCACATCCAGGGCTATATTGATAAACACAACCTTCCCCTAAAAACCATGCATCTTGCAGACGTCCTGGCAACAAATCTACAGGACGCTTACAGGGCCGTTGAACATTGACTAAACACGTGCAAACCTTTTCATGATGATTCATATACAATTGCCCGATGGCGCCGTGAAAACATTCGATGCGGGGGTAACACCGTTAGAAGTGGCGCGTTCGATCAGTGAAGGCCTTGCTCGAAATGTACTTGCGGCCAAAGTGAATGGTAAAGTATGGGACGCCACAAGAGCTATTCCCGAAGACGCGAGCCTGCAGCTTCTCACCTGGAATGACTCCGACGGGAAAACGGTGTTTTGGCATTCCTCGGCCCATCTACTGGCCGAAGCGCTTGAAGAACTCTTTCCTCAGATTAAACTCGGCATTGGACCGGCGATTGAAAATGGTTTTTATTACGATGTAGATTTCGAAGGGCGGCCATTTTCATCGGATGACTTTAAGGCGGTCGAGGATCTTATGCTCGAAAAAGCCCGGGCAAAAGAGACCTTTTCCCGACGTGAGGTTCCTAAAAAGGAGGCGCTGAAATGGTTTGAATCTAAAGGGGACCCGTACAAGCTTGAACTTCTGGACGGTTTGAAAGATGGGGAGATTACCTTTTATAGTCAGGGGGCTTTTACCGATCTGTGCCGTGGGCCCCATTTGCCCGATACTTCTTTCATCAAAGCGGTAAAACTCACCAGCCTCGCCGGCGCGTACTGGCGCGGCGATGAAACAAAAAAACAATTGAGCCGCATTTACGGGATCACCTTTCCAAAACAGGCCGAACTAACCAATTACCTCGCACTGATTGAAGAAGCGAAAAAACGTGATCACCGCAAGATCGGACGGGAAATGGAACTTTTCACTTTCTCGGAGAAAGTCGGGCAGGGCCTTCCCTTATGGCTTCCCCGGGGAGCGGCCTTACGGGAAAGATTGGAGCAGTTTCTACGGAAGATCCAGATTGACGCCGGATATGAACCTGTGATCACACCTCACATTGGCCATAAGAGCCTTTATGTCACCTCTGGTCACTTCGAGAAATATGGCCGCGATTCGTTTCAGCCCATTGAAACGCCGCAGGATGGTGAGGTGTTTATGCTCAAGCCGATGAACTGTCCGCACCATTGCGAGATCTATGCCTATAAGCCGCGTTCCTATAAGGATCTACCTGTTCGGTTGGCCGAATTCGGAACCGTTTATCGTTATGAGCAAAGCGGGGAGCTCCATGGGCTTACGCGTGTGCGCAGTTTCACAGTCGATGACGCTCATCTGTTCTGCAGGCCCGATCAGGTAAAAGAAGAATTTTTGAAAGTGATCGATCTAATATTGCTGGTTTTCGAGGCGTTTGGGTTCGAAGATTTTATCGCTCAAATTTCACTCAGGGATCGGGACGATCACTCTAAGTATATAGGAACTGCTGAGAATTGGGAAAGAGCTGAACAGGCGATCATTGAAGCGGCCGCCGAGAAGGGTCTGCCCAGCATTATTGAGTATGGTGAGGCCGCTTTTTATGGCCCAAAGCTCGACTTTATGGTACGCGACGCTTTGGGTCGGAAATGGCAGCTTGGCACGGTGCAAATAGATTACAATCTCCCTGAGCGATTTGATCTTGAATATACCGGAAGCGATAATGCCAAACACCGGCCGGTCATGATCCACCGTGCTCCCTTTGGTTCTATGGAACGATTTATCGCTGTACTTATCGAACATTTGGCCGGAGATTTTCCGCTTTGGCTCATGCCCGATCAGGTTACTATTTTGCCAATCAGCGAAAAGTATAACGAATATTCTGAAAAGGTTCTAAGTGCGCTAAAAAGTTCCGATATTCGCGCCTTACTTGACAGACGTGATGAAAAGATCGGGCGCAAGATTCGGGATGCTGAATTGAGCAAGATACCATTTATGGTCATTGTTGGTGAAAAGGAGCAGAATGAAGAGACGCTTGCAATTCGAAAGCATAAAGAAGGGGATATTGGAAGTTTCACACAAGCAGACTTCGTCGAATTTTTTAGGGCTCAGGTAAAAGAATCGTATAATAGAACTAGGGTTTAACTTAAGATAATAGGAGGACAAGTTTATAGCACAAAGTAGCCCGGGTTTTCAGCGAGGGAACAGACCACCTTTTAAAAAGAAGGAAGCAGAACATAATATCAACCAACACATTCGAGCGCGCGAAATACGCCTTGTTGGTGATAATGTCGAGCAAGGGATATTCCCGATCGCAAGAGGTTTGGAAGTCGCCGAGGAGCAAGGTTTGGACCTTGTTGAAATTAGTCCGAACGCGGTACCTCCCGTTTGCCGGATAATCGACTATAACAAGTTCATTTACGAACAAAAGAAGAAGCTTAAGGAGATAAAGGCCAAAGCGTCTAAGACTGTAATAAAAGAAATTCGTTTTGGCCCGAATACCGATGAACATGACTTTGAATTTAAACTAAAGCATGCTCAGAACTTTTTGGCGGAAGGCTCAAAAGTAAGGGCTTTCGTTCATTTTAAAGGGAGAGCGATAGTTTACAAGGAGCAGGGGGAGATTCTCTTGCTACGTTTTGCGCAGGCTTTGGAAGATCTTGGAAAAGTAGAGCAGTTGCCAAAGCTTGAGGGAAAGCGAATGTTCCTTTCTCTTGCCCCTAAGGCTAAAAAATAGGATCTAAGGATTTAATTTAAGAAGAAGATTTAGAGAAACGTGTTTTAATTCAAGTCAATGCCAAAAATAAAAACCAACTCCAGCGCTAAAAAGCGCTTTAAACTTACAGGTACCGGTAAGATTAAAAGGAAGCACGCGTTCAAAAGTCATATACTGACTAAAAAGTCTACTAAGCAAAAGCGTAATCTTACACATTCCACCCTTGTTGATGTTTCTGACACTGGTAATGTAAAGCGAATGCTCGCGATCGGAAAGTAATAACCATGGATCCAGTTACTCCGAGGCTTTACCCCGGTAACTAAGTTCAAACTGAACGCTGGAGACAAAACAACGTTAAAATGCCAAGATCAGTAAATGTCGTAGCGGCAAGGCGCCGTCGGAAAAAAGTTTTAAAGGCAGCCAGAGGTTACTGGGGTTCAAGGAGCAAGGTCTTCACAGTCGCCAAAAATACACTGGAAAAAGGACGCCAGTATGCCTATAGGGACCGGAAAGTTAAAAAGCGGGAATTTCGCGCTTTATGGATCCAGCGTATCAATGCTGGTGCAAGACAGCACGGTTTGTCGTACTCGGCTTTTATGGGGAAGATACATGCAAAATCCGTCGAGCTCAACCGCAAGGTCCTTGCAGATCTTGCCATGAATCACCCTCAAGCCTTTAAAGCCGTCGTAGATAGTCTAAATTAATTCACCTACTTTTAGGGGTATTGGGTATCTGTGACCAGCAAAGGCCTTATCGACGAGGCCTTCCCTGTTGCGAACAGGGTGTGATAGCTCGAAAGTTGTAGATTTAGCGTTGTATCAAGTAGCGATGTTTTCGACCCCGCCTGGTTAAGTCTGATATCGAGACTAACGGAGGGAACCGAAAAGTAGCCGCCGTTGTTTGGAAAAGGAACCAGGACACTTGCAAAATCACGAGAGAATAAGGTTTGGTCTGCGAGGATGTCTAGGGACTGGGCATCAGGGGAAGCGTTGACCACCATAAGCTCAGCCCTGGGGGAAGGCTTATTTGGAGTAGTTGTCGTCGCTTTATTTTTCGAGCATGAAAATAATAAATCAATCCTAGTCTAAATCACCCTTGAATTTTGGAATCACCTGAACAAACGCGCTGCGGCGAGGAGAAGGCATAACCGCGTTTTCGCCTTTGACCGCCTTCCAAATTATTTCGTTGAGCTCGAGATCGGGGGCTGCGTCTTCAACCTTAAAATTCATTCCCATCGATCTTTCGGCCGAGCGGTTTTTTGCTGTATTGCGGGCTCGGGTGTCGATATTCTCTTTAATTGCCGTATAAGGGGTTGGATCACTTTGATCGGTTACGGCATTGAAAAGCGGAGTCGCTGCGGCGTCGTACTGGCTCATGGGTTTCATGCCTAAAATAAGTTCGATCGTTCTAAGCATTCCACTAGTGGAGTACATGGTGTGATCAACAAAGTTTCGTTTGACGAATGGGCCGGCTATATAGGCCGGTGAGCGGTGCGCGTCAACATGATCTGAACCATTTTGGGCATCGTCCTCCAGAATAAAGACCATACTCTCTTTCCATATTGGGCTATGGGAAAGATGCTCGACGAGCTGGCCAACCGCAAGGTCGTTGTCTGCCAGGAGGGCTGTGACCGTTGAGGCACCAATGCGCTGGCCGGCGGTATGGTCATTAGCTAGGCGAATCGTGTTCAGACGGGGTAACTTGCCAACTTTAAGCAGGGAATCAAAATCACGCTCCCATATGCGCTCCTTGGCAGAGTCGGGAATGCTTAGGTTAAAGCCCGGATAGGAGGGACAAAAGTGATTTTCTAATACGGGAATAGTGGCCTTGCCAATTTCCGAAAATTCTCCATAGGTCCTAAAATCGATATGTTCCCGATTTGCATGGTCCCAAATAAAACCCTGAGCAGGAAATGCTATACGCCTCGTTCCTTCAAAATCGTAACTTCCGCCTCGACCTCCATAACTCGTTGGCCAGTTTTTTTCTACGAAGTCGTTCGCATAAGCTGCCGTGCTCCAGTTGTGACCGTCAGCGCTCACCTCGGCGTCAACATAGAAATTATCCAAAAGGGTAAATGTACGGGCGATAGCGTGCTGATTTGGAGTTATCTTTTGCGGAAAGATGCATAAAGATGGATCTCCGTTCCCATCTTTGATATCACCAAGAACCTGATCGTAAGTACGATTTTCCTTGATCACATAAAAAACATACTTAATTTTTTCGCTTGGACGCCCAACCGAGCAGGGTATCGGACTGCAGCTGCCAGAAACGACCGCCGAATCCAAGGAAGGATGGTAGGGTGTATTTTGATACACCTCCTTGGTGTAAGTTGCTAGTCGCTGACGTGTTGGCTCAGGTATAATCGAAAGTGTACCTTTCATCAAGCTACCGATATACTGAAGCTCGGGTTGAGGACCAAGGTGCCTTCCTTCTTCATTTCGCGGTGTAAGCGGATTAGGGCCCTTTGGGTTGGCAAAAGACGTAAAACCCTTTCCATTGGCCACATAGATTAAACTTCCAATCACTCTAACCTGGGTAGGGTACCAGCCGGTAGGAATAAATCCCCTTGACACTGAGTGACCGCGGGCACTAATGTCAAACACAGCTAGGCAATTATTATCTGCGTTTGCGACATAAAGCGTCTTCTCATCGGCCGATAACGCGGTTGAGTTAGGGGTGCTTCCCGGGAGGGCGGTGGGAAAAACAGCAGTGTTTAGTCGCTCGAGCTCTTTTCCTGTCCGGGTGTCAACAATGGAGACCGAATTGTCGTTCGCGTTTGATGTGAAAAGCAGCGTTCCGGCCCGGTTAAAAGTGAGTTCTGAAGGATGCTGCCCTACCTCGATGGAGCTTTGAAATTTATTCGTGGCGGTATTAAAGACTTTAACACTATCTGAACCCCACAAGCTAATGTATAACAACCGGGAAGAGGGCCGCATGAGACAAGAGAATGCCTCTGCCCCGAGCGCGTACCGGTTTAAACGGGTATGGCTGCGTGTATTAAAAATATACAGCGCGCTGTCTTCCTTGGTCACCGTATACAGCTCACTGCCAGCAAGCTCAATGCCTGTCGTGCAGATCTTGTTCTGCGGCCAGCGCTTCCCAAGCACCAACGAATCAATTTTACGAAGCTTTTCGTTATTAATGGAATAGACCCATATCAGATTGTCATTTCCGCCTGAAGCGTAGATCTTCTTTCCATCGCTTGAAAATTTGAGTCCGTACCAGGACTTTGGTACAACTATTTCATCAAGCATTTTTCTTTGTGCGACAGAAAAGAGTTGTATCTTCTGAATGCTTTGGCCATTGTTATAAACGGCAAAATATCTTTTATCGCTAGAAACAGCGAGGTTCAAGGGTAGATCACCCAACGCAAGGGAACTTCCCGCGGGACTTAGTGACCAACCGTTTGGAAGTTTGGTTGCTGGTATGGTCGGGTTTTTAGCCTGGCTATAGGCCAGCTTACCGCACAAAACGGCTATGATTGATAGGACTACGAGCCGAAATTGTAAGGTGTTGGAAGACATAACGAAGCGTTTAGTAGGTGCGAAACTAAGGAAAGCGATTAAAGAACAGAACGCATTCCCGTCGGATTTTTTGTATTTTAATTGAAATCAACCAACCAATGGATTCTATAAATGAATGGCATGTAAAAGATACGTCTGCAAATCCGGCGCCTCTTGGCCTTATGGCTTTTGGAATGACCACTGTTCTTCTCAATCTTCACAACGCCGGCTTTTTTCCGCTTGATTCAATGATCCTGGCAATGGGAATTTTTTACGGCGGCATTGCTCAAGTGATTGCTGGCATTTTTGAGTCGCGAGAACAACACGTTTGGAATGACAGCCTTCACCTCCTACGGCTTCTTTTGGCTAAGCCTCGCAGCCTTGCTCATTCTACCCAAGTTAGGCTGGTCAGCCCCGGTTTCTCCACAGGGCATGGTAGCCTATCTTGTGATGTGGGGTGTGTTCACGCTGTTGCTGTTTTTTGTCACTTTAAAGCTTAGCGGCGCCCTGCAGTTTGTATTTGCGACACTAACAGTGCTTTTCTTTCTTCTTGCTGCGGGTGACGCGACACAAAATAAGGAGATCACTCATCTTGCGGGCTTCGAAGGCATTTTATGTGGTGGGTCAGCGATCTATACAGGGCTTGCGAACCTCATGAATGACGTACACGGGAGGGTAGTTTTGCCACTCGGATGGCGGCGGTCGAGCTAATACAGTTATTTACAAACCATCGAGCTCCACGTGAATGGACACTTCGTCGCCCAGGATAACACTCTTCCCACCGATCCCGTAGTCAAGCCGGTTAATTACAAAGTCAGCTTTCAGCAAAGAGCGGGTAGGCATCTTGGAATAGGTGAACGGTACCTGAATAGCCTTCTTCGCCTGTTTGATCGTTAGGTCGAATTTTCATACGAAAGCGTTCGTTTTTACAAGTTTAAAGCTTTTTGAAGTCATTGTTATCACGGGGTAGGCTTTTGTATCAAAGTAGTCGGGTCGCCTCAGATGCTTGTCGCGTGTTTCTATTCCGGTTTCGATGGTGTTTGGGTCGGCCGTCGCCTTGATTGAAGACGCCTCCAAATGAGCCGGATCAAAATGTACTTCCGCCTTGATTCCGGCAAGAGAACTGTCAACAGGGAAGCCGGCGTTGGTGATGGTAAACGTTATTTTGTCCCCGTCCTCAGGTGAACAGGATTATTTGACGGCGAGGCGACTAAAACGCTCAGCCAGCAAGACCAGGCCAGAGAGACGGAATTTTGTAGAATCCGGTCCCGCGACGGCTAGCCATGGTAAGCACAGAATCTATGATTTGGGTTAGGCGGTGGCGTCAACGAATAAATGTACTGAGTTAGCGCATAAAGCTCAGTGTCGCTGTAACGCTGCGCGACATAGCCATAGGGATGGTCCCAATCCTTTGGCGCGGGTAAGGAAGAATGGGTCTTCCCCATGGGAATGTAGCCGTTGTAAGAAGTAAGCATATCCATGCCCTGATTAAAGGAGGCATACCTCATCACATCTCCAGGCCATTATTTCTCATGAGGCCTGTTTTGTCCAAATATTTCATGTCTTTGAGGCCGATCAGACTCGGTATTGAAATTGGCGTGAAAAGAACCATTCCCTGGCGGGTAATCACACCCGGCGGCTCCTCAGACATAGCGCTCACTAATGCGTGAAAGTCCAGGCGCTGCCATTTAGCTTCTTCGTCTTTTGCCCAGGGCGTGTACATGAGCGGTTTATTTTCTTCAATCAGGGCATTGACAGTCCCAGGTTCCCTGCGCCCCCGCGATAACGTCTCCTCGGGCGGTTACCCGGGTATGACAACTTCCACAGGAATTGCTGGCCAGTTCTAAGAAACCTTTTTGAGCGATAATGTACCGCGCAAAAGGGTATACTCCGGCGCTCGAAATCTGGCGATGCGTTTTACTTAAGTTAGAGTCGGGAACGAGCGGGCTGCTTTCACCTTTTATCACCCGGCGCCTGCTTACCAGCCAGTCGAATACTTCTTTACCGGCTCGCACCCATCTTCCTGAGTTTTTTGTTGAGCGACGTCGATGGGAATTTCCACGGGTTCAAGTTTTCGGAGTGAATCAAGGTAGGCTTTGGGCTCACGTCCTTTTACATAAATAGGGTAGGTCTTGTAGATTTTCCATGCTGGAAGCGAGTAGTAGTATTGCTCCGGCGCGAACACAATACGGGCCGTTGAATCTGGCGGATGTAAGGTGCACGCTTCAATGGCTTTGAGATCCCAGGTCTTTGGAATCCGAACTAGGTTTTTATCGAGTAAAAAGCCCGAAAGAACAACGATGCTGATGCGTGTTTTTCAGGGTAGCCAGACGAAGATAGTGTCTGGTTTACTGGTCAGTTTTTCGACCCTTGAGACTTCATTTCAGCTTGCCGCATGGGCATCGCATCGATCAGACGATATAAGTGCTTAGCAGTGACTGGCTTTGCTGACCTGAACTTTTCAAACCCATCCTTGCCAACCAAAATCACGCAGAAGGGCTTGGCTTGCACGTTAAATTGTTTGAATTGAGGATCCTCGCCCAGGTACGAGTGAATAATGAGGTCTCTTTCCTTGAGACCAGCTCCATCATGCGACAGGAACTCAAGCTGCTTTTGGACCAAGGGGTCCCCAGCTACCGCGCCAAACACGAGAATATAGCGATGAGTGCGATCGAGCAGTGCTGGCGGCGTAGTTACGAACAACTGCACTAAGACCAACATTGAGATTATACCATCTATTATTTGACCATAAAAAAACTGTCTCGAACAAGACATCTATTCTTAAGAATACCTGACGAGGCGCTGCAGGGTCGTACGGGTGCGGGTCTCAACCAGGACCTCGGTCCTGGCAAACACCTCATCGACCGCCCCGGGATCGCACTTGAAATTACGAACGGTGATAAGCGTAAGTCCCGTGTTGTAGTGCAGCTCATAGGACTGCCGGAGCGCTTCGAGCAGCAACGAGATCTTATTCTCAATGATGTTTTCGTCCACAGAGGCGGAAAAGCTAAGGGCCGAATTTTCCATCATGTTCATCTTCACTTGAAAGGAATGAAAGATAGCGAAGATTCGGCTTAAGTGTTCTTCGACGATAAACGAGCCGTCTCGGGTGTGTAGGCTAACAAGCAGCTGGCCGTCCTTGACTATAAAAGAAGGATATTGTGCCTCAACCGCCTGGGCACTTACACACGTACCCGGAAGCTCAGGATGAAGGAAAGAACGTACATATAAGGGGATCATCTTGTCTTGCAGAGGCCGTAGGGTCTTTGGATGGATCACCTTCGCGCCGTAAAAAGCCAGTTCGGCTGCTTCGGCATAACTTAGCTTTTCGAGAAGTTTTGCTTTCGGATAGATCTTAGGATCGGCATTCATTATGCCTGCTACATCTTTCCACACAGTCACACTCGCGGCATCCAAGATGGAAGCCAGTACAGAGGCTGAATAATCAGAACCTTCACGTCCTAGGGTGGTGCTGTAGTTTTCGCTGCTCGATCCAATAAAACCCTGTATCACCACCCACCCCTTGTCGAGCATTTGTGGAAGCAAAGAACGGACCCTATCCCGGGTCACCACCCAGTCAATTTGCGCTTCGCGATAGGTGTTGTCGGTATAAACGAAATCCCGGGCGTCTGTCCAGGTATTTTTTAGGCCCTCACGGCTAAGCACCGCGCTAAGGATCCGGGTTGCGAGTAGTTCGCCGACCGGAACGATCTGATCGTACACAAAATTGAAATCGGCATGGGGAGGGTCCTCAAGAACCCATTCAATCTCAATAAATAGGTTCTCGAGGTGGTTATAAGCTTCATCGGAGGGTAAGACCAACGCGTTTACCAATGCTCGGTGCTGTTGTTTGATCGCTTCGAGCACAAAATGCGCCTTTGCTTGCTCGTGATTATAAAAGGCCAAACAAAGCTGCTCAAGGGCGTTTGTGGTTTTTCCAATCGCAGAAGCTACGATAAGCAGCCGGCCTGGCGACAGCGAGTGCAGCAGCCCTGCGACACGCTCGACGCCCTCGATGTCAGCTAACGACGCGCCGCCAAATTTGAATACGACCAATTTGTCGTCGTGGCACTCATCTGGACTCATACCGCCATTGTGTTGCGATGATCGCTTCGCGGCTCAGGCTGCAGTTGACCCATTCGGTATCAAGCTGACAGCCGTACCGTTCATAGAACTTAATAGCATTTGTGTTCCAGTCAAGGACCTGCCATACCAGACCAGACAGCCCCCGTTTCAAAACTTCATCCATGCAGGCTTCAAACAAAAGGCGGCCGAAACCTCGATTGCGCTTGTTTGCAGTAACAAGCAGGTCTTCAAGGTATAGTCTTGATCCTTTCCAGGTCGAATAGCGGATGTAGCACAAAGCGAAGGCCATGATCTCTCTGGCTTCTTCGACGACCCAAGCCTGGTAAACCGGATGAGGACCAAAGCCAGCAGCTGTAAACTCTTCCAGGGTAACGGTGACCTCGTCCGGTGCGCGTTCAAAGGAGGCCAGCTCCCGTACAAGCTCGAGGATACGCGGTATATCGGCCTTTTCCGCCGGTCTCACGCGGGCGTCGCTACCCGGATCATTAATTTTCATGCAGTATCTTTTTGCGCTTTCCGAATATAGCGCTGCCAAGCCTTACCATTGTGCTGCCCTCTTCAAGGGCAATTTTATAATCTCCGGACATTCCCATGGAAAGCTCGGTAAAGTTTGCATCGCCTTGGAAAAAGCTCTCTGCCAAACTTTTAAAAAACGTCTTGAGCTCATAGAACTCATCTTTGATCTGCCGCAGAATGCTTGTATTGGTGGCAATTCCCATCAAACCACAAATGCGCACATTGCCTAACGCCTTGAACTCTTCGGAGCGCAGCAACAGAACGAGCTCGTCAAATCCTAAACCAAACTTCGTTTCTTCATCGGCGATCGAGATCTGAAAAAGGCATTTAATGATCCGGTCGTTCTTAAGCGCTTGTTTGTTGATCTCCTTCAATAAATTTAAACTATCGACCGAATGGATCATGCCAACATAAGGGGCTACTGACTTGACCTTATTGCTTTGCAAATGACCAACGAAGTGCCATTCCACATCTGGCGGCAGCTGAGTGTGCTTTTCGGTCATTTCCTGAGCGAGGTTCTCGCCAAAAGCGCGCTGACCGGCCTCATAAGCTTCCAGCAATCTGGATACCGGCTGCATTTTAGTAACCAGGATAAGCCGCGCCCCAAACCCAGCAAGATCTTTATTAACCAAAGCCAAATTTTCGGCTATGCTCATGAATGCCTAATTTTGCGTTTATACATGGTTCAGCAAATATAGATTCTTGGATTTGATCGCGAATAGCCAAAATAATCCACGTTCACCTGTAGCGTTTCCCCAGTTTCTCATTGTCTCACTTGCATGTACAGTGTTATTATGTGCTTTGACCGGCTGTATCCGTAAGGAGCGACCCGCTCCTCGCGGCATTCTTTCTGAAGATAAGATGGAAAAGATCCTTACAGACATGCATCTAGCCGACGCCGTTCTTAATCAAAATTTTTGGGAAAAAGGCGGCTCCGATTCAATCACCTGGCGGGCAAAAAGTTTTAGGAAGCTGGTTCTCGAAAAGTATCACATTTCAAAGCAGACATTCACCAAAAGCCTTGACTATTACATCGCCAATACTGAAGAGCTCGATCTTATGTACGAGAAGATGATAGGCGATCTGAACAAAGCTGAGAACAGGGTCCAGCATGATACCGCTTCATGGAAGCGTGAAAAAGCGGTGACAAAGGCTCCATCACTAGCTCCTGCCGGCAGCAGGGTGCACCCTATATCGGGTGCCGGTCCACAACACAGTTCCCCCCTGTCTAAGATCACGCAAAAATTTTCCCCGGGCGCCGGGAAGAATCAACCGCCATCGCCAGGAGCCAAGCCCTACCTTCATGCTTTACCCCGATAACATTGACACAAAGACCGGCTTTGGCGAGGTAAAAGCAGCTATCACAGCGTGCTGCTTAAGTGCAATGGGCCGCGCGCACTGTGAAAACATGCAGTTTAGGACCGATTTCAAGGAATTGACGGTGCTGCTGGGCCAAGCCGGCGAATTCAAAAGCATCCTTGAGTCAGACTCGCCATTTCCCGCCGACGATTACTTTGAGATCCAGTCACATGCTGCTCAGATTCGAATTGAAGGGCTTCTTGCCGAAGAAGATTTGTTTGAGCTTTTGCTTGGCATTCGCACCGTGTTCAGGATCATATCGTACTTCCGAGAGCGGGTTGATACGCTTCCCTTGTTGAACCTGCTATTGTCAGACGCTCGTCAGGAACCAGCTCTTGTGAGGATCATCGCCGCGGTGATCGATGACGCTGGGAAACTGCGTTCAGATGCGTCACCCCTTTACGCCGAATTAAGCCGAAAGATCAATTCTCTGGAGCGTGATGCTCGCCGAAAAGTCGAACAGGAGTTCAGAGACGCCCAGCGTGCCGGCTATAGCGGAGATGGAAGTCTAACCGTTAGGGACGGCAGGCTGTGTATTCCGATCCTTGCAGAACACAAACGCCGCGTTCGCGGTTTTATTCATGACGAATCATCTTCGGGCCAAACGGTGTATGTCGAACCCGAGGAGGTGTTTGCGATCAATAACCTGATCAGAGACCTTGAGTTTGACAAGCGCAGGGAAAAAATGCGCATACTGCGTCAAACCGCAGATGACCTCAGGGTATACTACCCATTGCTGCTTGAGTATGACCGCTGTCTCGGATTCACAGATTTTATTCGGGCGAAGGCTCTATATGCTATCGCCGTTGAGGCGAGCCTTCCAAAATTGCATCCAGGACCAGGCTGTCGTCTCGTCGATGCACGGCATCCGGTCCTGGACCTCAACCTGCGACGGGCGGGAGGCCGCATTGTACCCCTTGACTTCACCCTTGACGCTACCAATCGCATCATTCTTGTCTCGGGTCCAAATGCGGGCGGAAAGTCGGTTTGCCTCAAGACGCTCGCTATATTGCAGCTCATGATTCAGCACGGTATCCTTGTTTCGGCACATCCCGATTCGTCTTTTGGTCTTTACGAGGATATTTTTGTAGATATCGGTGACGACCAATCGATGGAGTCTGATCTGAGCACTTACAGCGCTCATCTCACGAATATGAAGCTTTTCGTAGAAAAAGGGCATACCGGGAGCTTGATCTTGATCGACGAGTTTGGGACAGGTACTGACCCGGTTTTCGGGGGGCCCATCGCTGAGGCGGTGCTCCAGGTGCTTAATGAGCACCATGTAAGCGGGCTAATAACGACACATTATTCTAACCTAAAGATCTTCGCTTCACATGAAGCCGGACTTATCAATGCTTCGATGCTTTTTGACAACGCGACGATGACTCCGCTTTACAAACTGGAAATCGGGAAGCCTGGGAGTTCTTATGCGTTTGAGATCGCGCAGAAGATTGGTCTTCCTGCACGAATAATAGAACTCTCCAAAGCAAGGATAGGGGACGAACAAAAGCGCATTGACAATCTCCTGGTTACACTTGAGCGGGAAAAGACCGCATTGATCAAGGAAAAGGCCGAAGCTGCAAAAGCAAGCCGGCGGCTCGAGTTCCTTACGGAAGAAAACACAAAGCTGAAAGAATTCCTGGATGCAAACCGTAACCGGCTCATTGCCGAGGCGAAGAAGGAGGCACAGGCCATCCTAAAAAACGCGAACAGGCTTGTCGAAAGTACCATCCATGAAATCAAACTCACCAATGCTGATAAGGAATCGACACGGGAGCTGCGGCGAAAATTAAATGACGAGTCAGGGCGGCTTAATATTTCGGCGCAGACCGACAGTCCCCGCGTTAAGGATCCCGACCTGCAAATCTTTGCCGGGCCAGGCGCTTTTCACCCGGGAGATTGGGTAAAGCTTGATGACCATGATTCTCCCGGTCAGATCCTTTCGGTCAGCAAAGACAACGCGGTACTCGCTCTGGGCGATATACGCAGTGTGGTCAAACTTTCCCGGCTAACGAAACTGGACAAGAAACAGGAGATTAAAATTGCGCGATCCGGTTATTTGAACAAACTTACCTCTGACACGCTTGACTTTACGCCCGAACTTGACCTGCGGGGTTTTCGCGGAGAGGAAGCAATCGCCGAACTTGAACGATTTTTGGATCGGGCCTTAATGCTTAATATTTCTTCGCTTAAAATAATCCATGGAAAGGGAGACGGGATACTCCGTAAGATGGTTCGGGAGTACCTGAAGAAGTACGGCTCGTCAAACCGTATCGAAGACGAACATCCAGACAGGGGTGGGGACGCAATCACCTATGTCTATTTCTAACTTGCGTTCGCTTTTCGTTAATGAGCTCAATGAGCGGGCTTAGGTCAGGTTCATCGTCATTGTTAACCACGATGTCACTGCCGGTTTTATAAGGTAACAGGAACTTATCAAAGGCCGGCTTGACATGATTCTCCCATTGGTACCTTACCTTGTTTTCAGTCAGTGCCCGTTCGTCCCAATCCCGCGTTATTCGGCGCTTTAAGCTAAGCTCCTCGTTTGAATCAATAAAGATTTTGAGGTCCAGCATAGTAGCTATCTTATAAAAATAAAAAATGAACAGTCCTTCGACAAGCAGGATTGGAGCCGGCGTGATCTTCAGGATCTTAGGCTTTATATAGGGGTTGTTAAAGGAGTATTCCCTGCGGCTGACACTTCGCCCGGTACTCAAAGCCTTAATGTCTGTGAAAAGGCTTTCAAAGTCAATCCCCTCCGGGTCGTCAAAGTTTTCAACACCCGCCATATCCCTGGGCTGTTTTTCAAGCGGCAGGTAATATTGGTCTTGGGAAATGAAACTGATGTCACTTTTTGGGAAATAGTCTAGCAACTTTGTCGTCGTAAACGTCTTGCCGGACCCGCTTCTCCCCGAAATCCCAACTAGAAGGGGCTTAACGAGAGACACTGCTTAATATGCGTAGCTTAATTCAACCCTGAAATTTTGATTTACGGCGCCGATTAGATTAGCGGCCGATTTACTGATGATGATTACGGCGTTCTTATTTTCAGCGTTTTCTTGAAAATTTCCGACGACTTTAACGAATACACTTTTGCGGCTAGCCGGATTGGTCACTTTTAAAACAGTCCCTACAGGCGCCGAGTGATGCAGAGCTACGCTACGGGCCTGGTTGAGGTCGTTGTTTTCCAGCCAGGTACCCATGCCGTCTTCACGATATTCATGGGCAACATGCTTTTCGGCCGGTTCTGTGGTCGCCGGCGTGGAGGGCGTGGGGGTAAAAACGATTTCGGGCTTTCTAGCGACCTTGATATCATTAGCCGTATCGGGTTTGTTCGCAGCGACCGGCTCCTTTTGTGCTTTTTCGGCCTTACCGACTTTCATAGCAGGTTCACTTGCTGGATCAGCAGCCTTTGAGACAGGTTCTCCAGCACCGCTCCGAAGCTTTAATGTTTCGCCAGAATGAATATCGTCGTTTGCCAAGCCGTTCAGTTCCTTCACTTCGCTTACCTGGAGACCGTACCGGGCGCTAATCGCGTATAAAGTTTCTTGAGGTTGTACAACGTACAGGCCTGTCGCTGGAAGCTCAGGTTTTTGTGAAATTTGGGGATCAAGTGTTGATCCTTTTCCAATCTTAACCTTAAGTATATCGCCAATCCTAACCGAATTTGTCGCAAGCTTATTCAAGCTCATCAATTCTTCGACGTGCATTCCGTATAAAAGGCTTATAGAATACAGTGTTTCGCCTTTTAGCACGGTGTGTGAGCCTACATTTAAAGCGGCGGCTGGCAAGGCGGTTCCCCGAGGTATTCTAATTTCATCCCCAATCTTTAAAGCCGTGACATGATCATTGAAGGAGCTTAACACCGCCGGTTTGATCGCATACTTTCTAGCCACTGAGTATAGTGTCTCTTTTGCACTAACCCGGTAAACGATCACCCGTTGGTTTTTGTAATTTTCGGTCCGAAGCGAGTCAGTGAATGTAGCCGCCTGAGCACCGGTGGCACTTATTGCGAGCGCCGCGACGTTACCGCAGATCAGTAAATAATAAAGGCCAAAGGTTTCTTTACAGCATATTTTTAGCATAATTATCAAACAGATTTTAGGTGATTTGTACCCAAAGATACTGCCCGAAAAGAAGGTGTTTTTTTTCGCCAGTGGTGTTAGTTTTCAACTTATCCACATATACACCTCAAAAACAAACATTTTTCTATGCCTGTAAGCCGAATGCTGAACACTTTATCTGCCGATCACAAGCCAACCTTTCTGAAAAGACATTCAACTGCCCTAAGAGTATGGCACTGGTTACTGTTCCTCGCCATCTCCGGGTCTATGATTACAGTGCTTCTTAATTCAACCGTTTTGAAATCGCGTCATAACGTGAGCCTTGTTCAGACCGAGTTAGCCCGAAGCGGCGTAGCAGTCACGAGCGATCAGGCCCGTGGCGTTGCGCGTGAATTCTCCGACAAAATTTGGCTGGTTCATAAGATCTTTGGATATACCCTTATATTCTTTCTGCTTTCAAGGCTTGTCATTGAATTTTCACAACCTTCGGGTGAAAAGATTTTTGACCGTATACGAAAAGCTGTCGGGTTTTACCGTGAACCAGAATTAAAGACGTTCTACCGTCACTACCTCGCCGTACGGTACGGCTATCTGGCATTTTATGTGCTTCTTACCCTTATGGCCATAACTGGCCTGGTACTCGCGTACGAAGATGTGGGCTTTCTCAAGGGAATTCATGAAACGGCCAAAGTCATCCATGAATACGGTCAATATCTCCTATATGCCTATGTTGTTTTGCATGTAGGCGGAGTGATACTCTCAGAACTGGGGACAGAGAAGGGCCTCGTATCAGGAATGATCCATGGCAAGTATCCCTGAACCAAGAAAAAGTCACTCGTCATTCACTTTCAAGCACGGGTAAAGCCTGCGCTGCTACAGCACCTGTACCATAAAGCTGGTCCATGTGTTTCAAGCTTGGCGATGTGATGAACTCGCCCAACCCCAACTTTGGCCACAAGGCGTCGATCTTTTCGATGATCTCTGGAGTTGAAACCAAAATGTTGGGCCAGTCGCGTCCAAAACCGTCAAATTCAAGCGTCTTTCGTGTAGCGTCGAAAGCACCGTGGGAGGTCGAGCCACCAGCGGTTACCGGGATATAATCGCGCCGCGGATCGATGTTGTTTGAAAAACGCCACACCGCATCGGCTGTATCGTGAACATCAACGGTATGCTCAAGAAAGCACGCCACCTTGACATGATCGAACTGTTCTAGAGCGAATAGCGCCGAGCTCAGACGGACGACCTGTCCCCGCTCGGTTTTCTCAACCGCGATAAAGACCAGGCTAATTTCGAGGTCTAATAAACTATGATTTATCGCCCGAACTTCGGGGAAACGCTCACAAATCAGTAGCTCGTCTGCACTTGTCCACAAACGGCCCTTTTTAAGTCCCAGGTCGAACTCGCCCAGATCGCCCGCGCGCTCTTCATCATACTTAGTGGTTGCGTCGATACCCATTTTGCCGCCAAAACTGGCTTTGGAGCAGGAATGGTCAAGAACATCGGTAGGACCTTGTGAAAAAATAAAATCCTGCCTGGGATCGGTATGGGTCGAGATATGCTTCGCCACTTCCAGGTTATTATGGATATCCACGTCGCCATCCACGATGACCATCATTTTCGTGAACATCATCTGGCCGGCTCCCCAAAGGGCGTGCATAACTTTGATCGCCTGGCCGGCATATTCTTTCTTGATCTTCACGATAGCCAGGTTGTGAAATACGCCTTCCATGGGTAATACCATATCGACAATCTCGGGAACCATGGTCATTTTGATTGGCGCTAAAAAAATACGCTCCGTAGCTTTTCCAATCCACGCATCTTCCTGAGGCGGGATGCCTACGATCGTCGCCGGGTAGACCGCATCCTTACGATGGGTGATTGCGGTGACGTGAAACGAAGGGTAGAGGTCAGCAAGCGAGTAATAGCCGGTATGATCCCCAAACGGTCCCTCCATTCTAAAATCTTCTTCGGGATCAACATATCCCTCAATGATAAAATCGGCATCAGCGGGTACTTCCATATCCTGAGTGATACACGACACAAGTTCCACCTTCTTCTTGCGTAAAAAGCCGGCAAGCATGTACTCGTCAATTCCATCAGGAAGTGGGGCTGTCGCCGCATAGGTGTATACGGGGTCGCCGCCAAGTGCTACAGCCACAGGCATTTTTAGACCTAAGGCCTTGTACTCCTGAAAGTGCCTTGCCGAAACCTTGTGTTTGTGCCAGTGCATACCGGTAAGCCGCGGGCCGTATACCTGCATTCGATACATCCCCACATTTCTGATACCGGTCTTGGGATCGCGCGTATGAATAACCGGTAAGGTAATAAATGGGCCGCCATCTTCGGGCCAGCACGTTAAAACCGGCAAAGCGCCAAGATCGGGCTTCTCCATAACAACCTCTTGGCATGCTCCGCGACCAAATCGAACATGGGGCATCCAGCTTGAGATCTCTCCCAATTTGGGTAGCATGCCGAGTTTATCCATGAAACTGGTTTTTGGGCCGGTGAGCTGCTTAAATAGAGCCTCAATGCGCTTAGACACGATGTCCATATCACTCACTCCCAGGGCAAGGCACATTCGTTCATAATTCCCCATAGAGTTGATCAGCAGGGGAAACTTCGTACCTGTATTCTCGAAGAGCAACGCAGGGCCATATTTCTTGGAAACACGGTCAGTGATTTCGGTAATCTCCAACCGTGGGTCGACCTTCTCGGTAATTCGAACAAGCTGTCCACAGGTCTCTAAAACAGCGATGAATTCTCGAAGATTCCTATAGGCCATAAGAGCTTAACTAGAACCGCGAGCCAAAGGTAATCATAACGTCTGTTCGGGTATTCTTAAGAAAAGCAGATGGACTCAGACCTTGGGACACCGTATACGCCTGATAAGAACTATTATAAGCCGTGTTAATGACCGCGCCATCGATGTAGAAGTTTCTAGAACGATAACCGATACCACCTGTATAAGAAGTCGCTTCACTGCTCGGACCACGACTTGCGTTGTAGGGATTGCCATATAGGGCATAACCGCCACGCAGAGAGACGAGGCCCAAGCGGACTTCGGCCCCTAATCTGTAATTAACGGCCGAGGCGAGACTTGCATTCGTAGTGGTGTTTACGCTTGAGTTAAAGGAATTATCACTTGAATGAAAATTCGCCGACCGGTAATCAACAAGCTCTACATCTGCGCTCAGGAAACCATAGGTCTTAAAGAAATAAGACGCACCAAAATTGTACCGCCAAGGGGTCTTGACACTATAAGAACTTGAATAATCAATATAAGCAGGGTTAGGGGAGTAGTTCGGCTGGCCCGAACCATTTACGCCCGTGACCTGGGCATTGTCTGTTGATTCCGTAAGTTTATACCACGTTGGAGTTTGAATATACCCGCCAACCCGAAAGCTTTCAACCGGGCGAAAAATGAGTCCTGCCTTTGCCGAAAAACCTGTGCCGGCAACTTCAAAGTTTTCGTTATAAGCCAAACCCGTGGGAGCGGTATTGCCAGCAGAGTTTAAACCGGTTTCATTAAAGTTGAAACCGTAGCTGTAGTGCAGGGTAGAAATATTCGCACCGAGGCCTAGGTAAAGTACGTTCCCATAATTGGTTCCAAAGCTTAGGTTGATATCGTTAATACTACCCGCCTGGTAGTTGCTGCCGCTTTGTGAAACAAAGGAACCGTTTCCTAAGGTAGCAGCCGGGGCATACGAAGTCTTTTTCGTAGTTGGGTCGGTCACCCTGTCGATTAAATACCCATTGTACGCCTGACCAGGAAGGCTTTGATCGGTTGCCCCACCGCTTTGGTCAAAGTTAACTCCTGAAGAAGTACCTTCGTATTGATTTGCCTGGTTAGCAAGAAACTGCGTAAAACTTGAAGAACTGTTTTTACCGGCAAATGAAAGGTTCGAGTTGAAATCGGCGGTGCGGCTGTAGCCGATCCCAAAAGCATATGATAACCAGCCGGCACCTTTTTTTGCTTCATCGGCTTGAGGCGTCGAAGTAGCCCATACAACGCCCATGTTGCCAAAATCGAGGGTGTTCTTGGAATTGCTAAATTTTGAACCTTGATAAGAACTATTCACGAAATTATTCGTAAACATCGGTGAAAGCGAGAAGTCAGACCGGCGAAAAAACCCAAGACCGGCTGGGTTTGCCGAAAGGCTACCTAGATCACCGCCAAGTGAGGTTTGAGCCCCTGCAAGCGACTGCGTTCTGGCAGTACCGCTAAAGGTTGTGCGTGAATAACGAAAAATATCGTCGGTATAGGTCTGAGAATGAGCTTCACAAGCCACAAAGCCGAAAAATAATGTTAGAGCAGCTATTTTATTGATTATCATGGATCAGGATTAAAAAAACCAGCATATTAAATACAATAATTTGATATGCTGGTTTGAAATGGATCAGAAATATACTATTTGTGCCTCAGTATGCAATGTTATGCTTCGCTGTGAAAAGATTGTAACAGATTCAAACGATTACCTGCCGCGATGGCCACCACCACCCCCGACTCCAACACTACCTCCGCCACCGCTAAACCCACCAGTTGATGGAGCGCTGTAGGATCTGCTTGGTGGTGAATAAGATCTTGGAGCCGAATTAAATCGTGGGCTGCTGTTGAAGCCACTAAAGCCATTAAAGCCGTTAGACGACCGGTAACTTGTATTGTTGCGGGGTTGGGTAAAGCCAGACTGGCCTCCATTATTAAATGCAGGGCGGCTCTGCTGGCTCGGGTTGAACCCATGATTATAACTAGTATTCGGTACGTTCTCGCCGGTAGATCGGTTTCCGCGAAAAACATTAACCCTGTTGTTATTTGCCCCATTAGTTGGGTACCCAACACCACTTGCAGCACCACTTGAATTCCCGTTTCCAAAACCGTTGGCATTACCCGGGCCGTTTGTGCTAACACGTGGAGTGTTAAAAACTCCCCTGCTTATGCTTGAATTAAGACCGCTTCCCGAACTTCGCAATCCGTTTCCATTAACTGCACTTGAACCGCTAAAAGCGTTATTACCGTCTATACCGCGTCTTACACTGCTTGTGCCAGCAGAGCTACCATTGTAGGTCCCACCACCGCCACCGGCTCCGGAACCGCCAGCGCCAGCATTGCCTGCATTAGACCCGCCATCCCGAAAACGCCTTGGAGAATAAGGATTACCACCATAATAATTACCATTACCGCCATACCGGCTGCCGCCGCCATTGTAACCGCTGCCATAATAACCACTGCCATAATAACCTGGATACCCATAACCACCGTAATAGCCCGGATAGCCATAGCCGCCCCAGCCGCCATAACCAAAACCGAATCCCAAGCCGAAGCCAACACCCCAGCCGCCATAATTATAATTGCTATACCCGGGGTTGCCCCAGCCGTAGCCTATACCTACATAAGCAGGCGAATACAGATAGGGACTAAAAAAGGGATCGTAATACCCAAAACCATAAGCAGGGTAACTAAAACGGTTGATACGGGCAGAGTAATCATAATCATCGTAATAGTTATTATCTGATGAAGACCCTTGCTCGCCCAACTGATTAGACCGATTGTTCAACTGATTATTAAAGTTGCTTTGACCGTTCTGAGCGCTCATATCATCATAATACCGTCCCGTATCTGCGGGGTTGGAGTTAGTTGAGTTACTACCCTGGTTGTTGTTTTGATTCGAATAATGTGCGTCATTCGGACGGTAATCAGGGCGAACCTGACTGTTTTGCTGCTGCCCATTGCCAGCGCCGTTTTCTGAATTGTTTCTAGAATTGCTGTAATACTGATCGTCTTGTGAACGATCTGCGCGAGGAGTTCTTGAGTAATACACATCATCGTCGACCGACTCCCGGCGGCCAGCATTCTGCGTAGTTGAGCAGGCACTCAAACACAGCATGCCGATGAGGATAAATCCGTATATGGTTTTCATATCAATTAGAATATACAATTTTTAAATTGCCGGTCTTGCAGATACACATCTCTACTTTCCACAGCTCAACAATTTACAGAAAAAAGCAAAATTTATACCAACCTCGCATGGCAAAAGAGTTAACACCCCGAAATACCGATTATTCGCAGTGGTACAACGAACTTGTTGGCCTGGCAGGTCTGGCAGAGCATGCTGCCGTACGAGGCTGTATGGTGATAAAACCTTACGGATATTCGATCTGGGAGAATATGCAGGCTGTGCTAGACACTAAATTCAAGGAAACTGGACATTTAAACGCATACTTTCCGCTACTCATACCTAAGAGCTTCTTCTCTAAAGAGGCTTCTCACGTAAAGGGTTTTGCGAAAGAGTGCGCGGTGGTAACACATTACCGACTAAAGAACGGACCTGACGGTGAAATCATTGTCGATGAAGAGGCGAAGCTTGACGAAGAATTGATCATAAGACCTACTTCAGAGACAACGATCTGGAACACCTATAAGGGCTGGATCGAATCCTACCGTGACCTTCCTTTACTGGTCAATCAATGGGCGAACGTCGTACGCTGGGAAATGAGAACGCGGCTTTTTCTGCGGACCTCCGAATTTTTGTGGCAGGAAGGGCACACAGCGCATGCAACAGCCGAAGAGGCACTCGCCGAATCCCGGCTCATCCTTGACATCTACGCTGAATTTGCGGAAGAATGGATGGCTATGCCGGTTATAAAGGGTGTCAAGACTGAAAGTGAACGTTTTGGAGGTGCCGAGGAAACCTACGCTATAGAGGCTTTAATGCAGGATGGGAAAGCCTTACAGGCAGGTACAAGTCACTTTCTGGGACAAAATTTTGCGAAGGCGTTCGATGTTCGTTTTACAGGTAGAGATGGTAAACAGGATTACGTTTGGGCGACTTCGTGGGGAGTGAGTACCCGCCTCATGGGGGCTCTTGTCATGTCGCATTCTGACGACCAGGGCCTTGTGCTTCCGCCAAAGCTAGCCCCCATTCAGGTCGTCCTCATTACGGTTCACCGCTCAGAAGAGGAACTTGATACGCTCAATCTACGCCTGGGCGAGATGGCCCAAGAACTTAAGTCGGCCGGCATTCGGGTACACCGGGACAAACGGGACGACCTCAGGCCCGGATTCAAGTATGCCGAGTGGGAAATGAAAGGGGTCCCGATAAGGCTTTCTTTGGGAATGAGGGATCTCAACGCCGGGACCGCCGAAATCGCGCGGCGTGACACGAAAGAAAAGCTTTCTATTCCGCTTAGCGGTCTTGCAAACAGGGTCTCCGCTTTGCTCGATCAAATTCAACAGTCTCTTTTTTCAAAAGCGTTAGCTTTTCGAGATGAAAACACAACAGTATGTGATGACTATCTCGAGTTTCAACGCATTCTGGATGAGAAAGGCGGCTTTATTCTCGCACACTGGGATGGCAAGGTCGAAACCGAACAACGGATCAAAGATGAGACTAAAGCCACGATCCGATGCATCCCGCTATCACGAGAAGCCGGTGCTGAAAAAGGGAATTGTATCCTGACAGGGCAACCGTCGGAAGGGAGAGTGGTGTTTGCGCGAGCTTACTGAAAAAAAGGCGGCTAAAAAGAATAGCCGGCACCCCTACCGGCTATTCAAGATGATACTTTTTGAGTATCAACATCTACCTATGAAGCAAGCAAGGTAATAAAACTTTTGGCTTCACGATCTTTCTGCAAGATTTAATTTAACGTTTCGACCAACAGCTTCATTTGCTGGTTGAAACGTTAGTCTATATCGACAAGAGCGCTCAGGACGAATCGAGCACCCAAACCGCGTGAATACATTAAAATGTATATTTGGGTCCAACCATCCGATAGCCTTTTATGCCCGAGCAAATCGAATTTAAGTTTGATAGCCAATCGATTCTTCTTCCTTCTGTTCGTGGCAGCGAAAGCGAAAAGGCCATTGATATTTCAAAATTAAGGGAAGAGACGGGCTACATAACGCTTGATCCCGGATACAAGAATACAGGCGCCACAAAAAGCGCGATTACTTTTCTGGATGGTGAAAATGGCATTTTGCGTTACCGGGGATACCCCATCGAACAGCTTGCCGAAAAATCAACCTTCATTGAAGTGGCTTATCTGCTTATCTATGGTGAGTTGCCAACCGGGCTAGAGTTGGATGATTTTCGAACTCAGATATCAAGGCACACGCTTATTCATGAAGACATGAAACTTTTTTTTGATGGTTTTCCATCAAAAAGCCATCCAATGGGCCAATTAGGAACCTTGATCTTCGCCCTGTCGTCCTTTTACCCCGAGTCGCTTGACAGGCATCCTAAACCCGAAGCACAAAACCTGACCATTGTTCAGCTTTTAGCGAAAATGACGACCATCGTCTCATGGATCTATAAGAAGTCGCTGGGCCACCCCGTCATTTATCCCCAAAATAAGCTCGACTACGTTTCGAACTTCCTGAATATGACCTTCGGACAGTTAACAGAAGAATATGTCCTTGACCCGGTCGTTGTTGACGCCATGAACGTTCTGCTTATTCTCCACGCCGATCATGAGCAAAATTGCTCTACGTCGACCGTACGCATGGTGGGCTCGTCAGAGAGCAATCTGTTTGCTTCAATATCGGCTGGAATCTCGGCCCTTTGGGGTCCCCTTCACGGGGGCGCAAATCAAGAGGTGGTCGAAATGCTCGAACAGATCCTTCATGACGGCGGGGATATAGGCAAGTGGGTTGCGAAGGCGAAAGACAAGAACGACAGTTTTCGCCTCATGGGGTTTGGTCATCGCGTATACAAAAATTTTGACCCGCGGGCGCGCATCATCAAAGTAGCCTGTGATAATATTCTCGAAAAACTGGGTATTCAGGACCCCGTTCTTGACATCGCGAAAAAGCTTGAAGAAGTGGCCCTCAAAGACGACTATTTCATCGAACGCAAATTGTATCCGAATGTGGATTTCTACTCCGGAATAATTTATAAGGCGTTGGGTTTTCCAAATGAAATGTTCACGGTCCTGTTCGCGCTTGGACGCCTTCCCGGCTGGATAGCGCAGTGGAAAGAAATGAAGGAAAACAGAGAACCTATTGGCAGACCGCGGCAAATTTACACCGGTCATACGACGCGTGACTACTTCCTGCCCAACGAGCTGCTCCATTAAGGCATTAAGATTCCTGCGATCGTCGCTGAGAGGTACGAGGCCAGCGTTCCGCATAGCAGTGCTTTTAAGCCCAGCCGCGCCAGATCTCCGCGTCGTTCAGGGGCAAGTTCTCCAATACCGCCAATCTGGATAGCGATCGACGAGAAATTCGCGAACCCGCAAAGCGCGAAGCTGGTGACGATGATGGTTTTTGGGTCAAGGCTGTTCCTGATCGTTCGAAGGTCTAGATAAGCGACGAATTCATTGACGACCATCTTTGTGCCCATCAGGGAACCAGCCGAACGTACGTCTTTTGCGGGAACACCCATGAGCCAAGCCACTGCAGCGAAAAGGCTTCCTAAGATTTGCTTTAGATTCAGATTTCGCCAGTCTATACCCAAGAGTCCGGGGGAGATACCACACCAAACCCCAAACTTTCCTGCCCAGCTCAGCAAGTAATCAACTAGAGCGATAAGAGCTATAAAGCCTATTAGCATTGCGATCACGTTTAGGGCAACTTTAAGTCCGGTGGTCGCACCTTTTGAAATGGCATCTAAAAGGTTGACCTCACTCTTGGTGACTTTAAGCTCTACCTTGCCCTTTGTTTCAGAGTCCTCGGTTTCGGGGTAAACGATCTTCGCAATCACCAGCGCTCCTGGTGCAGCCATGAGGCTTGCGGCAAGGAGGTAACTGGCCGGCACTCCAAAAGAGATGTAGACAGCCATAACACCTCCTGCGATACAAGCCATACTCCCTGCCATAGAGGCCAGCAGCTCGGAGGAGGTCATGCCCTGAAGATAGGGTTTGATCATGATCTGGGCTTCAACCTGACCCACAAAAGCGCTTGCAACGTTGGAAAGAGCTTCACTTCCGCTTACACCCATAACCCAGTAGACCGCCCGGGCAATGAGGGCTATTAAACGCTGCATAATGCCAAAATGATAAGCGATACTAACCAAAACCGAAACGAAAATGATGGTAGGCATTATTTTGAAGAAGAATATAACCGAATAACTTGCACCAAAAACTTTGGTAGTAATTGACGTATTGACCAATGCTCCAAAGACAAAGTCTGCACCTTTATCCGAAAAAGACAATACTTTAGTTATACCTTGCCCAAAGAAAGCGAACAGTTGCTGGCCTGGAGGGAATTTGAGAATGAACACTGCAAGCCCAGTCTGGATGGCAAGGCCACTGGCGATCACCCGGTAGTTTATGCGGCGGTGGTTATTGGAAAAAAGAAAAGCGACGAGAAGTATGAAGACGATTCCAAGGAGACCAGTGAATCGATGCATGATTTAGATTTTTTTCCTGCGCGATATCTCGTCTCTGATTTTTGCTGCCTTCTCATACGACTCCTCCTCAAGCGCTATTTTTAGCTGGTCCCTAAGCTGTTCTTCAGTCAATCTGCTAAAGCTTACGTTTTCAACGGTGCCCGCATTTTGCTCGTTTCCGACCGTTTTGAGCTTGTTCTTTTCGATGGTTTCCGAGTTTTCCAGGAACACAAAGTCATTGCCTTCAATCATTATTCCGGCTTTGGACAAAATAAATTCATAGGTATAGATGGGGCAATTATAACGAACAGCTATCGCAATCGCGTCAGAGGTACGGGCGTCGATCTCCGCCGTCTTTTTGCCGTCACTGCAAATGATCTTGCCATAAAATATACCGTCTACCAGATTGTAGATGATGACTTCCTGTACGGTTATATTGTAAAAAGTGGTCAGGGATTTAAACAGATCATGGGTCAGCGGCCTGCTAGGAGTCATTTTTTCAATCTCAATCGCTATCGCCTGCGCTTCGAAGCCTCCTATGATGATCGGCAGACGCCTTCTTCCGGTCACTTCGCCTAAAACAAGCGCATAGGCCCCTGACTGAGTCTGGCTATATGATAAACCAACTATATCCAGTTTAATCTTCTTCATTTTATACCACCGGCTAAGCTTCCTGAAACCCTGTGTACGCAAATTTAAGAATTTAGGGAGCATATTTGGTCCCTCTGCGATTCAGGATTGCAGTTTTAGGGCAGCTTCAATTAATTGTGGAATGACTTCAAATGCGTCCCCAACGATACCATAATCGGCGACTTTAAAAAATGGCGCCTCGGCGTCTTTATTGATTACAACGATCACCTTACTCGAGCTCACTCCGGCGAGATGCTGTATAGCACCCGAAATACCGACGGCAATATAAAGATTGGGACTAATGGTAATCCCAGTTTGGCCTACATGCTCCGAATGAGGGCGCCACCCGGCATCTGAAACCGGCTTTGAACAGGCAGTGGCCGCGCCAAGCGCGCCAGCAAGATCTTCGATCATTTTCCAGTTTTCGGGGCCTTTAAGACCGCGTCCGGCTGAAACCACTCGTTCAGCATCGGGAAGGGAGATCTTCTCGGTGTTTCGTATAATATCGAGCACCATAGTGCTTAGGTCTTGCGGCGGGATCTGATAGGTATAGTCAGTGACCGGGGCGTCGTGGCCAGAGTCGGTAACAGGAAATGAATTGGGAACGACCGTGATCACCCGGCGGCTTCCTATAAGCTCTTCGGTAGCCCAGGCCTTACCCGAAAACGCTGCTCTCCGGATAGTCCATTTTCCAGGCCAGGGCTCGGGAAGATCTACAGCGGCAGTACCTAGAACCGCTTCCAGCTTTACCGCTATTCGTCCAGCAAGGCTTCGTGCCGCGAACGTATTCGATAGCAGAACCGTATCGGCATTTTCGCCCTGGGCAACAGCAGCGACCAACGAGCCGTAGGCCTGATTGACAAACGTTTTAAATTCAGCATTTTTTACATGCAGCACCCGCTGCGCGCCGTACCTCCCAAGACCTGCCAGTTGTGACTGCTCAACGTCGCCGATGACCAGCGCAACAACTTCGGGTTTCTCGCTGCCCCCCTTGTCTCCCCCCTTGTCTCCCCCCTTGTCTCCTAGAAGCGAGGCAATTTTCCCTGCAAGGGCCGCACCATAAGAAAGGACCTCAAAAGCCGATTTTTTGAATTTCCCTTCGGTATTCTCTACATAAACAAGAATTGACATGTATTCTATTTTTAGATCACCTTCGCGGTATCATGAAGGCGTAGTATAAGGTCACCGGCCGAGAGGGCGTCAATTAAACTTACCTTGCCCCTGGGAACCGGAAGCTCGTAAGCCACTATTCTGGTCTCTTCTGGAAATGCTACGGACTCAACGACTTTTAGCGGTTTTGTGCGGGCAGACATAATGCCCCGCATGTTTGGGATCTTCGCCTCTGCGATCCCTTCGCTGCAGCTCACTGCGAGAGGCAGGGAGCTTTCAAGAACTTCTTTTCCACCTTCTACATCCCGTTCGGCTTTGACTTTGGTTCCCTCCAAATCGAGTTTACGGACGATTGAAATAGAAGGAATGCCTAAAAGGGCCGCTACTAGCGAACACATCCCGGCTCCGTTATAGTCTATCGACTCCCGTCCGAAAAAAATCAGGTCAAAGTTTTCGCTGCGTGCTACGGCCGCAATTTGAGCGGCGACGAACTGAGCGTCCAGGGCGGGAGCGTTAACCCGCACAGCAGCATCTGCGCCGAGCGCCAGCGCTTTACGTATCGTTGGATCTGCTGCCGCGCCGCCTACATGGAGTACAGTAATCTGCGCTTTCCCTTCGGCAAGTTCAAGGGCCCGGGCCATGGCCAGCTCATCATAGGGGTTAAGGATATACTGGACGCCAGTTGTATTAAATTGAGTACTGTTTTCTGTAAAACTAATTTTTGTCGTAGTATCGGGAACGTTACTAATGCAAACAAGAAATTTCATACAATTGGTTTTTCTGAATGCGCTTTTCAAGCGATCTAGACGTCAAATGTAGTTAAATACCCCTGATTTTTAAATGAGCGCCGATCGCGTCGAGACTTTGCAGGCCATGCTGTTCGAGCAGCCCAGGGATACCTTTCTTCACTATGCACTGGCTACCGAGTACCGTCTTCTCGGAAAGAGCCGGGAGGCGCTGGAACAATACAACCAGATCCTTGAAATTGACCCGGGCTACAAGGGCGTATATTTGCACCTGGCATCATTATATGCCGAGACTGGTGACCCAGACAACGCCCGCAAAACCTACCTTAAAGGGCTAATGATTACTATGGCGAGCGGCGATGATCATGCGTACAGGGAACTCCAGGCAGCTTATGCTGGTTTTGAAGACTGGGGCGAGGATGAGTAGAGTCCTTGCCACGAACAACGTGCGAAAACAGTTCGCGCTGGATGCTATAGGTTTTACGTTTAGCGCCTTTGGCGGCCCCCAGGCTCACCTTGCCGTCATGCTTCGTTTGTTTGTTGCGAAGCGAGGCTATCTCAGCGAATCCGAACTCTTTGAGCTTAACGCCCTGGCTCAGGTACTGCCTGGTCCTACTAGCAGCCAGACCCTGGTCGGCGTCGCCTATAAGATCGGTGGCCTGTTCTACGCGATAGGCATCTATCTTATATGGCTTTTACCCTCGGCGGTTATCATGTGTCTTGCGGCTCTTTTCTTCAAGTCATTTGAAGTGGATTTCATAGGAACTAAAGTTCTGGAATATGTTGAGTCTATGGCAGTAGGCTTTGTGGCTTTCGCCGCCTTTAGCCTGTTCAAAAGATCTGTCAAAGGACCACTCTTTTATTTTTTGGCCATACTGTCTACAAGCGTGTGCCTGTGGATACAGCGTCCCATTATCTTCCCTATACTCATCGTCGTTGGTGGGTTCATCGCCTCTGTATTGCAGGCTGGAAAAGAAGAAAAGGCGATCAGCACCAATCTACTTGCCAATATCAACCCTCGGAAGCTTGTTTACTTTGTCGGTATCTTTATGCTATTTGCCGCTTTGGGAGGAATCATTAACCGAACGTCACCCTTTAGTTTACCGGTGAGGCTGTTTCAAAACCTGTACCGTAATGGCGTTTTCATTTATGGCGGCGGGCAGGTGCTGGTTCCTTATCTATTTACTGAGTTTGTGGTCGTCAAGCATTACCTGACTTCGGGAGAGTTTCTTTCGGGTTACGCGATGCAGCAGGCCCTTCCCGGGCCCACTTTCTCATTCATTTCTTTTGTCGGCGCGATGACTATGGCTAATGCGGGCTATCATTTTTGGGGGCAGATAGGCGGAAGCTTCCTTGCCGTTATCGCCCTTAATAGCCCAGGCCTCATTCTCATGCTTTTTATCGTCCCGTTCTGGGAAGAACTAAAGAAGATGACGCATGTCAGAAATTCGATCTCGGGTATCCACGCTGTCTCGGCGGGCTTTATCATGGCGGCTATGATCCTTCTCACGGCCCAGCTTCCGTTCCAGGCAGGCAGTCTATTTATCGCTTTCCTTACCTTTTTACTTCTTTCGTTTACCACCGTTCCTGCCCCTGTACTAGTCATCGCGGGTATTTGCTGCGGGATCTTCATCACCTGATCAGCTATAACCTGTATAACCTGATCAAACATTACCTTATTAACTATCAGATAAAAGGGGAACCAGAGGTTTCGTCGGGATCGTTCATTCGCGAACCTTTGGTAATGTAATTACCCGGTCTTGAATCAAACCCTGTATTCGGCTGGATCGGTGAATAAGGTGCGTCTTGTAGGGTGTTTCCTGTCTGCGGTCCTCCAGTATAGGGCTGGGCACCAGCCTCCTGACCGGTGAAAGAGTTGAAAGAGGTAAAGTCATCATCCCGGTTTACGAACTTCACATACCTGGAAATGAAACTAAGCTTCACATCTTCCGTGGCTCCGTTCCTGTGCTTGGCGATGATGATCTCAGCAAGGTCCTTGGTTGAATTACCTTCTTTATCCTCGGTCATGTTATAGTACTCGGGCCTGTTCAGAAAGATCACCATGTCTGCATCCTGCTCAATGGAACCTGACTCGCGAAGGTCCGAAAGGATGGGACGCTTGTCCCCGCCACGCTCCTCGACTTTGCGGCTAAGCTGCGAAAGGGCGATCACAGGAATATTAAGTTCTTTCGCGATCGCTTTAAGGCTCCTGGAGATCGTACCGATCTCCTGCTCCCTGTTCCCACCCTTGTTGTCTACAGTTCCACGCATAAGTTGGAGATAGTCCACAATGAGGAGCTGAATATCATATTGACTTTTTAGTCTGCGTGCCTTCGCCCGCAGATCAAAGACGCTTAATGCAGGCGTATCGTCAATATAAATAGGCGCTTCGGCGAGCCTGCCTATCTTGGAGGTAAGTTGGTGCCACTCATGACGTTCTAGATTTCCCTTACGCAGCTTCCCGCTTTCCAGTTCGGCTTCGCCCGAGATAAGGCGGTTCACAAGTTGCACTGAAGACATTTCAAGGGAAAAGATCGCCACCGGCCTCCCGGCATCTACTGCCGCATTTCGTGCGCAGGATAGTGTGAAAGCCGTTTTTCCCATTCCGGGCCTTGCCGCGACGATAATGAGGTCTGCTTTTTGCCAGCCTGAGGTGACTTCGTCCAGGACCCTGAAACCCGAAGGCACGCCGGTAAGACCGCCAGGAACACCTGCCAGACTTTCAAGTTCTTTAATAGAGCGCCTTATGAGGTCAGACATGTTTTCTGACCCTCGCTTGAGGTTATTTTCGGTTACCTCGAAAAGCGCTTTTTCGGCTTCGTCAAGAAGCTCAAAAACATCGGTTGTATCTTCATAGGCTCGGTTGATGACACTCGTCGAAATCTTAATAAGCTCCCGCTGGATGAATTTTTCGGAGATTATGCGGGCGTGAAATTCAATATTGGCCGCCGAAGCGACACGATTAGTTAATTCGGTAACGTAATAAGCCCCGCCAACCAGCTCGAGTAAACCTTGTTTTCGAAGTTCTGCTGTGACCGTAAGCAAGTCCACAGGTTCTGACTTTTGAAACAGGCTTCGAATAGCCAGAAAGATATTCTGGTGAGCTTCTTTATAAAAGACCTCTGGCTTAAGGATATCAATAACCGCCGAAAGGGCATCTTTTTCAAGCATCAAAGCGCCAAGGACGGCTTCTTCAAGATCAATTGCCTGGGGAGGAAGTTTTCCCGCTTGCGAACCAGTCTGTGGAATCGCTTGAACGTGACGAGGCGGGGTCCTGCGGTCTGTTCTTATCCTGCCCGACCCTTGATTAATGTCCATCCCCTCTGTCATATTTGTTGCACTAATTGAGCGTTAATTTTGAGCGTTAGTTTCATGGCGGGTTCCTCTTGAAAGCAATTCATTTTGAAAGCCGCTTTGTTCCCGCGGTTCGTTTTTTGCGGGGTTTCAAATATAGGAAAGGGGCTAGGGGGAGGCTTTAATATTTATAAACATTAAGTTAAAGCTAACTTAACATAGACTGCTCTGCTCATTTTAGACGCAGGTTCGATCATAACATACTCCGTTGATAAATTTCCTTTATCTTTTCAAAAGCTAGTTTCTTCCCGTTTAAACCGTGTTTTTTAGTCCTATAACGAAGATGTGAATAGCGGTACGAATGTGAATAAACTTATTACCATGAATTATTTCAAAGCCGGCTGTGGATTTTTTAATGCTCTGTTAGTCAGGAGTCAATAATTTAGGGCTTGATATTTAAGAAATGGAGCAAGGTCAACACCTGGAAAAAGAGAAGAAGGAAAACAGCGAGCGCAGTTTTATCTACGGAATAAGACCTGTCATGGAAGCGATCGCGAGCGGAAAAGAGATCGAAATGCTGTTGATCCAGAAAAATCTAATAGGGTCATCGCTGCTTGAGTTAAAAGAAAAAGCCAGGGAGAATGAAGTTGTCATGCAGGTTGTTCCCATTGAAAAGCTCAACCGTGTGACGCGTAAAGTTCATCAGGGAGTGGTCGCCTTTATTTCACCGGTCAGTTACGAACGGCTGGATTATCTGCTTCCGGGGCTCTTTGAACGGGGCCTAAACCCACTCGTCATTCTTTTGGACAGGGTGACAGACGTTCGAAATTTTGGGGCGATAGCACGATCTGCGTTATGTCTTGGTGCTCATGCGCTCGTCGTACCGGCCCGGGGAGCGGCACCGGCATCTGAGGACGCGGTGAAAAGCTCGGCAGGCGCCCTTTTAAAGATCCCCGTCTGCCGCGCCGCGAATCTGAGAGACGCGCTTGAATACATGCAAGATTCGGGTTTGCAGCTCATCGCCTGTACAGAAAGCGCCGTTAAAACGATCTATGAAGCCGATCTTAGCGGCCCGGTCTGTATCATACTTGGTTCTGAACAGGACGGTATTTCGGCCCCATTTCTTGCATTGAGCGACCTTTCAGTCAAAGTTCCGATGGAAGGCGACCTTGGATCGCTAAATGTTTCGGTAACTGCTGGAATTATTTTGTACGAGACCTTTCGTCAGCGTTTGGCTGGCTAAACATACTGCTCGCCAAAGACCGATCTCACATCTCCGACAATCTTCTTTATAAGTTGCTCCTGGTCTTTGCGGCATATTAGCAGCGCGTCCTTCGACTCCACGACAATGAAGTCCTCCAGTCCCTGAAGTACGACAACCTTTCGATCCGGAACATTTACAATGCAGTTTGCAGAATCGATCATCATGAGCTGTTTGCTTCCAATGATGGTATTACCATGGTGATCTTTCTCCTTTATGTCATAAACCGAGCCCCAGGTTCCAAGGTCGCTCCAGCCAAAATCACCCGGGATGACATAGACATTATCGGCCTTTTCCATGATGCCGTAGTCAATCGAAATATTGGTGCATTGCTGGTAGGCCTGCTTAATAAACTCGTGTTCGCGCGCAGTATTGTAAAATGACTTTCCTTCCTCAAAAATCTCCATCACATCGGGAAGATACTTTTCAAATGCCGAGAGTATTGAAGAAGCACTCCAAACGAAGATTCCCGCGTTCCATAGGAAATCACCGCTCTTAATAAATGTTGCTGCAAGCTCGGCGTTGGGCTTCTCAGTAAAGGTCTTTACCCTGTAAAACCCGCCGTCGGCCGTAGAATCGGTGTATTGAATGTAACCATAACCCGTATCGGGACGGCTGGGCACGATGCCGATCGTAATCAAATAATCTTTTTGGGCGGCTTTTTGGTAACACTCCAGGATAAGGCTTTCAAAGTGGTCCTCCTTCATGATTAGATGGTCCGAAGGGGCTACGACAATGACGGCTTTTGGATCTAGTTTGAAGATCTTGCTTGACGCGTAGGCGATACAAGGCGCTGTATTGCGCATGACAGGCTCGCCCAGTATCTGATGATCTGACAATGCGGGAATCTGCTCTTTAACAATACCCTTATACAGATCATTCGTGACCACAAAAATGTTCTCCGGCGGACAAATCGTTCGAAACCGGTCATAGGTCTGCTGGATCAGCGTTTTACCGGTGCCAAGAATATCCAGAAACTGTTTGGGATAGGAGGTGCGGCTTACCGGCCAAAATCGGCTGCCAATCCCACCCGCCATGATCACAACATAATTTGATTTCATTTGTAGAGTATCTGTTATCAAGGGTCTGCCGTATTTCAAGACGAACGATTAAAGCACCGCTGCTTACGGTAAAAAGATCGTTCAACGAAGATCCTTACCCTCAAAAGTATTAATTTAATTGTCATGGTAACGAGGTCGCCGGTCCCGAAAACCTACAACCCTTACAAAACCGGCGATCAGTTTTGTTTTAGTATATTAAGTAATTCCTGTTTGGCAGCAAACAGACTACTGTTAGATTTTTGCTGAATAATGGAAATAAAGAGAACCCTTTTTGATAACCTGCAAAATTTTTTTGGTTTTGATACTTTCAAGGGGGAACAGGAAGCGATTATTACCAACATACTCTCCCGAAAAGACACCTTTGTAATCATGCCAACCGGCGCTGGTAAGTCTATGTGTTATCAGCTGCCTGCTTTAATGAGTGATGGCCTGGCGATTGTAATTTCACCACTGATCGCTCTCATGAAAAATCAGGTGGACCAGATAAGAGCGTTTGGAAGCAGGGACAGCATCGCCCATTTTATGAATTCGTCGCTTAACAAAGCCGAGCTGGCCAGCGTTAGACAGGATGTTACCTGCGGCGAAACGAAATTGCTTTATGTCGCGCCAGAATCTTTGAGCAAGCAGGAGAACCTTGATTTTTTAAAATTGGTTCAGGTCTCTTTCGTAGCTGTAGACGAAGCACATTGCATTTCTGAATGGGGCCACGATTTCAGACCCGAATATCGAAAGATCAGGCAGGTCATTACCCAGATTGGCGACAATATTCCGATCATCGCTTTAACGGCAACCGCTACACCAAAGGTTCAGCAGGATATCCAGAAGAACCTTGGCATGCAGCACGCGACTGTTTTCAAGACGTCCTTTAACCGGTCCAACCTTTTTTATGAGATAAGGCCAAAAAAGAACGTAATGAAGGAGATCATTCGTTTTATTAAGAACAGTCCGGGTAAATCGGGCATCATTTACTGTCTGAGTCGAAAAAAAGTCGAGGAAGTTGCCGACACCCTCGTCATAAATGGTATAAAAGCTTTGCCTTATCATGCCGGGCTTGACCCGAAACAACGGGCCGACATTCAAGATCGTTTTTTAATGGAAGACGTCGATGTCATTGTCGCTACGATCGCTTTCGGGATGGGTATCGACAAACCCGATGTTCGTTTTGTGATCCATCACGATATACCCAAGAGCATGGAGGGCTATTACCAGGAAACCGGTCGTGCGGGGAGGGATGGGGGTGAAGGCCATTGCCTTGCTTTTTACTCTGAAAAAGATATCGACAAACTGGCCAAATTCATGAAAGACAAGCCAGTCTCTGAAAGAGACATTGGTACCCAGATTCTCAAAGAAGTTATCGACTACGCTGAGTCTCCCGTTTGCCGGAGGGTTCAGATCCTGCACTATTTCGGCGAAAACTTTAATGAAGCAGGTTGTAAAAAGATGTGCGATAACTGCCGCCATCCTAAAGAACGGTTCGACGCTGAGGCAGATCTTTTAGCGGTGCTTAAACTGATTCTAAAACTAGGCGAAAAATTTACCGATAATCATCTCGTTAATGTTCTCATCGGTGTGAATAATCATGAAGTTCACACCAACGAGCATGATCTCTTGTCTGAATTTGGCTCTGGCAAGGAGCGCGGTGTGAACGTATGGAAATCGGTGATACGGCAGGCAGATCTCTATACCTATGTCCACAAGGATATTGAGAATTACGGGCAGCTCAAGCTAAGCAAGTTTGGGATAAGCTTCATTGACAACCCGTATTCGGTCAAGTTCATGCTTAACGTGGACTACAGTCTCATGGATACCGAATCTGACGAAGGTCAGCAAACGGCTTCGGCGGCTCTTGACGAAGTTCTGTTTCTGCAGCTCAAAGACCTTCGAAAAAAGCTTGCCCGTCAAAAAAACATTCCTCCGTTCGTCATTTTCCAGGATCCGTCCTTGGAAGAAATGGCCACACAGTATCCTGTTACGCTCGACGAGCTTAAACAGATCAGTGGGGTAGGGTCTGGCAAAGCAATGCGCTATGGGCAGCCTTTTCTCGAAGTTATTAACCGCTATGTAGACGAGCACGATATAGACCGCCCAATGGATATGCTGGTTAAGAGCCAGGTGAACAAGTCGGGCCTGAAAGTTTCCATCATTCAGAATATTGATCGTAAAATACCGCTTGAGGACATCGCATCTTCAAAAGGGCTAAGCTACAATGAAATGATCCATGAAGTTGAAACGATCGTTTCTTCCGGTACCAAGCTTAACATTAATTATTACGTTGATGAGATCATTGACGAAGACCGCCAGGACGAAGTCTACGATTATTTTAAGCAGAGCGAGATCGACTCAGTGGATGACGCGCTGCGAAGCCTAGGCGAAGACGATTATACCCGTGAGGAGATCCAGCTCATGCGCATAAAATTCATTTCAGAGTACGGAAACTAAGCGGCGTGGCTTCATTGGTGTTCAAATCGAGTGTTAGAATCTCTTCGCCATCTATTCGCCCGGGGCGAAAGAAAATAACGAGGGTTTGATCTGATTTCGCAAAGCCAGGTAGCCCCGGTAAACGTCATCAAAGTTTGTGCGGTGCTGGATGGTTTGTGTGTAGTTGCCATTCAGACCTTCAAATAGGCCGATCACCATTTCGGTGATTTCCCTTATGCCATGTTCACCACCCGAATTAGCGCTCAGGTAGGCGCATTTAGGCTCCTCTTCGATGTGTCGCCTAAAGAGCAGTGCCGCAGGATTACTCAATGCGAAACCAAGGGCGCACTCCCGAACCAACGAAAGATCGAGAATGTCGTCAAAGAAAAACAGAGCTGTCGAGGTATCTACTCCGAAGTCACTCAGAAGCCGGGCTGGCATGAGGCTCTTGTTCTTGACCTGATAGTAAACGGCGTCAAAATGATCCCGCTCGGCGATTAGCATGGCTCCGGGGTTTTCTTCGCCAGTAATGATCGCAGTAAAGGGTATTTTGCCCGTTCTTAAAAACCATGACAGGCGCAGCATATTGATGCCCATCGTATCCAGTTCAGAGAAACTGCTGTTGCGATGGATGTCTTTTCGGCCAGATGTGAACACCCCGTCCCAATCAAACAGGAAGACGCGTACTTTTTTAAGTGTACCCAAGATCGCTGAGGGCTGTTGAAAGAACCGGCCACCCTGAGCAGTAAAAAGCCGGTGGAGCTCCTCGCCGGGCTTAGCCAATTACCCCGAGCTTAACAAGGTCCTGTATGTCAAGCATCCCTATTGGCCTATCGTCCTCGACGACCACCAGATTATCGATCTTATGCTGCTTGATGAGTGCGACCGCGTGCTCTAAAACATCGTCGCTGCGCAAACTTATCGGTTCTGTATACGTGAAACCCGACATCTTTTCGTCCAACAAGCCGCGGCCCTTTTCTTTAAGGGCACGACGTAGGTTACCATCAGTAAAGACCCCTATCAAAGCGCCATCGCCATTAATTACGCTTACCGCACCAAGTCCCGATTCGCTCATCTTCAGGGTTGCGTCCAGAACCGAATCATTTAGTCCTACTACTGGGTTCTCACTCCGTATCACTTCTGAAACACGGGCTGTAAGCAGCAGCGTGTGATCATAGAACTGTTTTGTTCCAAGCTCGGTGAAGTTATTTTCAGTGAGCTTTTTCAGGACATTCCAGGGCACGGTGATCGTATGAACACCTAGGTTGATCGCGTTGCGCACATGCTCGGCATGCCGTACCGATGAAAACATGATCTTGGTATCATAGGCATAATCAATGACCATGTTCACGCATTGTTCTACCAGCGCCAGCGCGTCATGACCCTGATCCTGCAAGCGCCCGACCAGCGGGCATACATAGGTGGCACCGGCGTTCGCGGCCATATAGGCTTGCTGGAGGGTATATATAAGATGTACGTTTACCAGCAAACCCTTGTCGCGAAGCATTTTGCAAGCTCGAATTCCTTCTAACGACACTGGGATCTTAAAGACTGTTTTCGCCCGGTTAAGTCCCAGTGAAATAAGACGCTGCGCTTCCTTTTCGACCTCTTCGGCCGTTCGGCCCAAGGCCTCAACCTGCAAAACAGGGACCATTGAGGCAAGCTTGAGGATCATCGCATCGATGTCTTTTACGCCTTCACGGTGCATGAACGTCGGTGTGGTGGTAAGTCCGGCAAGCGTGCCCAGCTTGAAAGCTTCTTCGATCTCCTTCAGATTGACTGAATCCAGGTATAACTCCATACAATTCTAATTTTTTCGGTAAGAAACTTCCAGATCGTGAAGCTCAATCAGTGGCTTTAAGAATTCTTCCAGATCATACACGCACAGTTGGCTTGCGGCGTCGCAAAGCGCTTCGGCCGGATTGGGATGTGTTTCGATGAACAGCCCGTCGACTCCAGCGGCGACTCCAGCGCGGGAAAGTACCGGTAGATACTGCCGCGCTCCGCCGCTTGGGTCAGAGCTGGGTATACCGTATTTGCGAATAGCATGAGTGACATCGAAGACCACCGGATAGCCTATCTGGTTAAGCTCATAAAAACTACGGGGATCGACCACAAGGTCGTTATAGCCAAAAGTATATCCCCGTTCAGTAAGTATAAGCTGGTCGTTCCCTTCTTCGAGACATTTTTCCACCGGCTTGATCATATTTTCCGGAGCTAGGAACTGGCCGTGTTTGATATTGACCACTTTACCGGTCCGGGCGCAGGCATTGGTAAGGACCGTCTGCATGCAAAGGTATGCGGGGATTTGGATAACATCGACCACGGCTGCCGCGGCTGCCGCCTGCTCGGGATAGTGAACATCGGTCAGGAGCGGAAAGCCAAATTCCTTTTTGATGCGCTCCAGAACCTTGAGGCCTTCCTCAAGACCTGGGCCCTGATAATATTTTTTTGAGCTTCGGTTGTCTTTTTGAAATGAAGATTTGTAGATGACCGGGATCTTGAGCCGCTCTGAGACCGTTTTGAGTTTCTCAGCCGTCTTATTCATGACCAGTTCACCTTCTATAACACAGGGGCCAGAAATAAGGAAAAGCTGGTTTGCACCCGCCTCGATACCTTCAACCTTTACGATCTTTTTTGTCATAAGGGAAATAAAGGTAAAAGAAACTATTGATTACTTACCACCGCGGTTAGCCCGCCGCTCACTCCAGTGATCTTAAATTCGGTGCGGCGGTTTAGCGCCCGCCCTGCCTCTGTTCTGTTCGAGGCGACAGGCATGGATTTTCCGTAACCCTTGTAGGAAAAGCGGGTTTCGGCAAAGTGAGCCGTCGAAATTAACCAGACATACACCGCCTTCGCACGATTTTCTGAAAGCAGGAGATTGTGTTTTTCCGAGCCTTGATTGTCAGTATGGCCCGAGATTTCGATAGCGACGCCCGGATTAATCTTCATAAAAAGGGCCAGTTTATCGAGCTCGATCTTAGATTCGTGCCTCAAAACATAAGAATCGGTTTCAAAGAATACATTCTTTAGAATGTCGCGCGCCCCGAGGGCGATACGCCGCAGAGGGATATCCAGGTTATGCACAAAGGAGGCATCACCCTTTTTTAAATTTAGATTTTCGGAGTAGAAGATGTATCCCTTTTTAGAAACATGAAACACATATTCGGCGCCGATAGGAAGACCTGCAAGAAAGTTGCCGTTGACAATATTGGACAATGAAGAGTAAACGATTGTCCCGTCAGCAAGACTAATAACCTCAACATTGGCATCAATGCGGTCGAGCGTTTTTTGATCAAAGACATTCCCTTTTATAAAAGAGACCTGGCGCGGCCTGGCGTCGGCGTAAAGGTCGAACGAGTAAAGGTCAAACTTCCCAAAGCCCTTGAGGTTATTACTGGCAAAGTAGCCTTTCCTGCCATCGGCCGAAACGACCAGCGTACTCTCATCGTTCGAGGTATTGATCGGATAGCCTAGGTTTACAGGAGTCGTCCACTTCCCACCAGCGGCCTTCTTGGAATAGTAAAGATCTTTTCCGCCCATCCCGGGCCACCCATCCGAAGAAAAATACAAGGTCTGGTTATCGGCATGTATGAAAGGCGCCTCTTCATTTCCAGCCGTATTGATCGTAGGGCCCAAGTTTTCGGGCTTTGACCAGTAACCGCCTTTTAGTTTGTGTACGCGCCATATATCTGAACCGCCATAGCCGCCCGGGCGGGTAGACATGAAATACAGCGTACTACCATCGGCACTGATAGATGGTTGTGACTCCCAACCTTCGGTGTTTACCTCGGGACCAAGGTTTACAGGAACATCCCAGTGATAGCCAACCTTTCTGGAGACGTAAATATCACACCGTCCAATCACACCGGGACGGCTGCAGATCGTGAGATAAAGTGTTTGACCATCGGCCGAAATGCACCCGGCTCCTTCGTTATATTCGGCCGTGTTGATACTTTCATCCATGGAGCGCGCTTTGCTCCAGCCGTTCTCTCCAATGGTCGAAACATAAAAGTCTTCATTGCCCGCCCGCCGCGTAAAGATGAGCGTGCTGTCATCGATCGTCACACTGGGAAGATATTCATCGGCCGGGCTGTTAACCGTGCTTCCAAGGTTGACCGGAATGAACGGCTTGGGGTGCTGCATTTCAAACCGGGCGAAACGCGCGTTGAGCAAGTATTTTTTGCAGGTAGCGATGTCCTTGTCTGAACCTCTGCCGGTTGCCAGATAGTTTGTGAGGTTTTGCTCGGCCGCCTCATAGTTCATTAAATAGAACTGACTCATCGCAAGCCCGTAATAGGTGCTAGTGAGGAACGCTGGCTTTAAAGCAAGCGCTTTGAGATAATAAGTCTCGGACTGAGAATAATTTTTTTGCTTACGGTATAGATCACCCAGCATCTGGTTTGCTTCGGCAAATGCCGGGTCATGTTCAAGGGCCTCCTTAAGCAGTGTCTTGGCGGCTTCCCAATCCTGAAGGTTAACCTGGATCTGTGCATTCTGATACAGCCGGGTGGCGGCGTTGGACTTTGAATGAACTTTCTCCTGGGCGAGGACGCCTGATAAACCCGAAAAAAAGAAGAAGACCAGCGTGTAGAAAAAAAGGCTTGATGCCAACCGGCACATCAGGGTATGTTCATGTACTTATGTGTCTGGATGGATATTTCCCATTGCGGGTTGCTTTTGACATAGTCCACCACTAAAGGCATCATTGTACGAACATTACTCCATTCGGGTTGCAAAAATAATTTACAACCGGCGCTGGCGGTTGCAGCATGTAGCTCCCCCCAGGCAAAATCACTTTTGTTAAACACGATCACTTTTAGTTCATTCGCCGCAGCAGCAACAGAATTTAATGGCGGTTTAAATTTTTTTGGGGACACACATATCCAGTCCCAGCTCCCGCTTAAAGGATACGCCCCCGAGGTTTCCAAGAGAAGGGTCTTTCCGGCAGCTTTCAAGGAATTACACAAAGGCTCTAGATCATAGATCAGGGGTTCGCCGCCGGTGATAACGACCGCTGGTGAAGGCACGGCCGCTGCCGCCCTGGTAATTTCGGCGATCGAAGTAAGTTGATGCGAACTTGCATCCCAGGACTCTTTGACATCACACCAAGGGCAACCGACGTCACAACCGCCAAGGCGTATAAAGTAGGCGGCCTTACCCGAATTGAAGCCCTCACCTTGAATAGTATAGAACGCTTCCATGAGTGGGAGCATTGTTCCGCTTTCTTTGATTTGGAGTGTTTCACTCACCGTAGATCTCTTTCTTTGCCGATTTTAGGGTGTTTTCCAATAAGCCGGCGATTGTCATCAAACCCACGCCGCCGGGTACCGGGGTAAGGTAACTGCATCGCCCAGCGGCTTCTTCAAAATTCACATCCCCGGTAAGCCTTGACCCGCTTTTACGTGAAGCGTCGGGCACGCGGTTCATGCCCACATCAATCACTACGGCTCCTTCCTGGATCATATCGCCGCGAACGAATTCTGGCAAACCAATGGCTGCGATCAAAATATCGGCTTTGCGGGTGTAGGAGGGAATATCGATCGTCTTGCTATGGCAAAGCGTAACCGTACAGTTCCCGGGCCATGCCGGGCGGCTCATCAGAATACTTATTGGAGAACCCACAATGTGGCTGCGTCCTAGAACAACGCAGTGCCGGCCGGCCGTTTCGATCTTATAGGCTTCAAGTAGTTTAAGGATACCTAGTGGAGTTGCCGGGATATAACAAGGCAGATTCTTGGCCATACGCCCGGTATTTACTGGGTGAAAGCCATCTACATCCTTCTCGGGCGATACCGTGAAGGTCACCTTATCGACAGCTATGTGGCTGGGTAAAGGGAGCTGAACCAGGATACCATCAACATCCGGGTCGGCATTCAACTCTCTTATCTTGTCCAGTAATTCGGCTTCAGAAACCCTCTCTTCGAAGCGAATAAGTCCCGACTTAAAGCCGGTTTCTTCACACGACCGCATTTTACTTGCGACATATACTTCGCTCGCCGGATTATGGCCAACCAGTATCGCCACAAGATTTGGCTGCTTACCACCTGACCGCACCCATTCGCCGGTTTCAAGGATAAGCCGGCTTTTGATCTGACTGGAAATTAACTTACCGTCAAGGAGGTCCATGCTTAGGTCATGAGTTAAGTTTGAGTACCGCCATAAAAGCCGATTGCGGTATTTCAACACTTCCAACCTGGCGCATGCGCTTCTTTCCCTCTTTTTGCTTCTCGAGAAGTTTTCGTTTACGGGAAATATCGCCGCCGTAACATTTTGCGGTAACGTCTTTTCGAATCGCTTTAACTGTTTCCCTGGCGATGACCTTAGCGCCGATCGAGGCCTGGATCGCGATCTCAAATTGCTGGCGAGGCAGCAATTCCTTTAACTTCTCACAAATCTTTTTTCCAAAATCATAAGCGTTGTTCTTGTGGATAAGCGTTGAAAGGGCGTCGACCGGTTCCTGGTTAAGCAAAATGTCAAGCCTCACCAGGTCGCTCTGCCGGTAGCCTATGGGAGAATAGTCGAACGAAGCGTAGCCCTTGGAAATGGTCTTGAGCCTGTCGTAAAAATCAAACACAATTTCCCCCATTGGCATTTCAAACAGCAGTTCAACACGATCAGAGGTAAGGTAGGTTTGACCGGTGATGACTCCACGCTTTTGAATGCAAAGCGACAGTATAGGACCAACGAAATCGGCTTTGGTAATTATGGTGGCCTTAATGTATGGCTCCTCCACAAATTCCAGTTTACTGGGGTCGGGAAGATCAGTAGGGTTGTTAACGACGAGTTCTTCCAAACGGGTTGTGTAGGCCTTGTAGGACACGTTGGGCACCGTCGTAATAACCGTCATGCCAAATTCACGCTCAAGGCGTTCCTGGATGATCTCCATATGGAGCATCCCCAAAAAACCGCATCGAAATCCAAAGCCAAGCGCCGCCGAAGATTCTGGTTCGAAGACCAGTGAAGCGTCATTGAGCTGCAGCTTTCCCATGGCGTCCCGCAATTCTTCAAAATCATCAGTGTCCACAGGGTAGATCCCTGCGAAGACCATCGGTTTTACATCTTCAAATCCCTGGATCGCGACCTTACAGGGACTTTCAACCTCAGTGATGGTATCACCCACCTTAACTTCTTTCGCTTCCTTGATCCCCGAAATAATATAGCCCACATCCCCGCTCCCTACAAAATCACGCGCCTGCTTGGTAAGCTTGAGGATACCAATCTCTTCGGCGAAATATTCTTTGCCCGTAGCGACGAACTTTACCTTCTTACCCTTTTTAATTACTCCGTTGACTACTTTAAAATAGGCGATGATGCCTCTGAAGGAGTTAAAGACTGAATCAAAAATGAGGGCTTGCAGCTCGGCCGAAGGGTCGCCAGCCGGAGGGGGAATGCGGCTTGCGATCGCCTGCAGGATCGCGTCGATTCCAAGGCCGGTCTTGCCGCTGGCAGCGATGATATCTTCACGTTTACACCCCACCAGATCGACGATCTGATCTTTGACTTCTTCGGGCATGGCCCCGGGGAGGTCCATCTTGTTTAATATAGGAATGATCTCCAGGTTATTCTCCAGGGCGAGGTACAAATTAGATATTGTTTGGGCCTGAATACCCTGAGCGGCATCGACGACAAGCAAGGCACCCTCACAGGCCGCGATGGACCGGGAGACCTCGTATGAAAAGTCAACATGCCCAGGTGTATCGATGAGGTTAAAGATATAGGCCTGCCCGTCCTGGATATAGTCCATCTGGATAGCATGACTTTTGATCGTGATCCCTCTTTCCCGCTCGAGGTCCATGTCGTCCAAAAGCTGCTCCTGCGCCTCACGGGCAGTTATTGTTTTGGTAAATTCAAGGAGGCGGTCGGCTAAAGTACTTTTTCCGTGATCTATATGCGCGATGATGCAAAAATTGCGTATGTACTTCATTGACCGGTAAAAATACAGCTTTACGGCTAGTTTTTGTTTTCGGCCTACTCAGCGGGGCCGCTGTTGAGAGAGATGGTAAATTTAGTTCCACGGCCTACCTCACTTTGAACGGTGATGCTTCCACCTGCCGCGTTGACAATTTTTCGCGCCAGGTAAAGTCCAATCCCCTGGCCTTCGATATCTTGATGAAGCCGCCCGTACATATCAAAGATCCTTTCGAGTTCGTTCTCAGAGATACCCCTACCATTGTCTTCAACGGTTATGATCACCTGGTCACCTCTTCTAAATGTGCTTATATAAATACGCGGCGCTTCTTCACCTCTAAACTTGATCGCATTGGAAATAAGGTTATATAAAATACTGCGCAGGTTTTTTTTAGAGAACATTATCTTGCTCACCGAGAAGTCCTTCGTGATCTGGGCTCCTGAGGAGGCAATTTTATTGTTAAGGCTCCATTCAATATTATCGACGGTATCGCCTATGTCAACCATCTCCAGGATCATCATGTCACTCTCAACCCGGGCGATGGTCGCCAGGTCCTGGATCAGTGAGCGAAATTTTTTGATGGAGGAATCAATGACCGAAATAAAGGCAGCCTTTTCGGCATCATCTCCTCTGAACTCGTTCATGAGCTGTAGACTACCCTCGATATTGCTTAACGGTGCCAGAAGATCATGGGAAGCCGCATGAATAAAGTTATCGAGGTCATCGTTGATACGCTGGAGGCTTTGGTTCTTCTGGTTTAGCTCGATCTGGGTACGCTTTAACTCGGTGATGTCATTGAGCGTAATCAGCACACCGGTTATTTGACCGGTACCAGTATCAACGTCTTTGGCAGGCATGATCATGACCTGGAACCACTGCCCTGCGCTTGATTCAAGTTCTCGTGACCGTACTTTGCCGTCGGCAAGGACACTTTCAATATCACCGATCACAGGCCTAAAATTTATCGAAGAGGCGATGTCGGCAATAGCTTTTCCATTTTCTGAGTCCGATAGGCCAATCTGCTCTGCAGTACGCGGTGAAAATCGCAAAAGGCGAAGATTCCTGTCAATGAACAGCTGCCCGTTCATATTGCTTTGGAAATACTGGTCCAGATCGTCGTTCACCTCTGCCAGCACATTGTTCATGGCCTCATAGCCGGCGTTTATTTCGTGTAGGTCTGAGTTTAAGGCCTGTATCTCTTCATTGGTTGATACCAGTTCTTTTTGGGCCAGTTGCATCTCTTTATTTGCAGTTGTCAATTCTTCGTTAAAAGAATGCATGAAAGCATCGCTGGCATCGCGCTTCTTTTGAGCAAGTTCCAATTTACCTTCCAGCCTTTTAATTTCTTTTTCAAGGGAGACAGTATACTTATCCAGAAACAAGGCTTCTTCAAAGACGAGTTCTGGCTTTAGATCTTCGTTGGTATCATCACTTATAGATACCATCAACCAACTGTCGTTAACTGTACTTAGTATCAACGGATCAATAGAGAGCTTTACTTTGGCTACCAGCTGTCCACGCGTGATTGGAATGCCTGTCGCCACCACCCGCTCGTCTATCCTGAGGGACCTTTCTTTTAGTAAAGCGAAAGAGATGGCAAGCGACTTTGAGTGAATTACCTGCAGCTTGCTTGTAAGTACAGCGGGCGTTTCCTCAGCTCCTAAAAAAAGGTAGCCGCCAGCGCCTAATCCAAAAAGCACGAGGGTAAGTATGCGTTTCTGTAGACTAGGAGTGACAAACTTCAAAATATTTCTACAGCTTATAAGGTGCATCCCGGGATAGGGAGAATTTTTAACCAGGTCATGGTGTTCAAAGATCACCATACTGCGCAACTCAGCATTTACCCGGTAAGCTACCCCTTCCCGGACGAAAAATTTTTGGATCCGCTCGGGTGAAACCGTACGTGTGATGTCCTTGGTATAAATCCCGGCAGCGGCAAAAAGCAACGCGCCGTTGTCAATGTCTGTCGCCACGATCTTAACCGGTATGTGTATAAAAGCGCCTTTAAGCTGTTCAGCGATTAAGATCGCCAGCGAGTAGACCTCTTCTCCCGTCGAGCAGCCCGCAACCCAGACCTTAAGTTCTTCCCCTCTGCTCAGGTTTTGAAGTATCCCGGGAATTATGGCCGTCTCTAAAAAGTCAAACGCTTCTTTATCTCTAAAGAAGGAAGTTAGACTCAACATAAGATCCTTTTTAAGGGCCTCTAATTCATAGGGCGCCTGCCTGAGGAAGACCGTGTAAGCAGAAAGCGTCGGGAAATTTCGGTCTGCGGCCCGGCGTTTGGCTCTGTTTAGCAAGGCCGAAGGGTTGTACGCCGAGAAGTCATGTGCCGTCTCGTTAAACAGTTCCGAAATCGCTTTAATGATTGGCTCATCCTGACTAGTATCTGCAAGTAGTTCCTTGAATCGTATATGATCTATTATCGCGAAAGGCATAACTGAAGGTTCGAGTACGCGGTCTGCCAGTCCCGAAGCAATCACACCGGATGACAAGGAGCCAAAAGTGGCCGTCTCAGGGTTTCTCGCAAGCACAAATCCGCCACTTTTTTTTATTGCTTTAGCGCCTTCAGTGGCGTCTGCTCCCGAACCTGATAGTATGATTGCGATCGCGTTCTCTTCACTGTTGGCAGCAAGAGAAGTGAAGAAACGGTTTATAACGAAAGGGTCCCACTCTGTACCCGGTGTTGTTCTGATGTAAAACTTGTGATTGATCACCGTCATGAACGAACGTTCGGGAATAAAATAAACACGATCGGTCAAGAGATTCGCACCATGTTTCGCTTCTTCAAGTAAAAGACCGGTGTGGCGGGTGATGAGATTGCTGATGACTGTTTTCTGCTGGCTTTCCAACGATTGCAAGATCACATAACAAACGGTGGTTACAGGAGTATGATCAAAAAGTTCAAGTAAATCTCGAACAGGGCCCGGTGAGGCACCAATCGCAATAATATACTGGGGTGTAATTGATCGCATCTCATAATTCATTACCAAAATGGAACGGAAAATATTTCCTGCTAATGAAGGGGGAGCAATAGTATCGGTAAAGTTACATTTAAAAACTGACATTTCCAATTAAACCACATCTTCCCGCCTTAAACCGAATTTCTCGATCTTACTGTACAGGTGACTACGCTGAATGTCGATCTCTTCGGCCGTTTTAGAGACATTCCAGTTGTTTTTTGAAAGCTTGAACTTAATGAACTCTTTTTCAATAAAATCCTTGAAATCCTGGAATTTTTGAAATCTGTCCATATTAAAAGTCTCGTTCTCCCGGGAACCTTCGGCATGAAGCGGATTGGCAAAAGTGGTCACCTCTTTTTCAGTGATAACCCGGTTACTCATGATAATTAGCCGCTCGATCATGTTGTGGAGCTCTCGAATGTTTCCTGTCCAGTCCATCCGCGTAAGCGCGTCGAGGGCAGCCTTATCGATCTCTTTCTCAGGTATTTTGTATTCTTCACAGATCTCTTTAATGAACGTACGCGTCAAAAGCGGAATGTCTTCCGTACGTTCGTTCAGGGAAGGAACATGAATTAGTATTACGCTTAGCCGGTGATACAGGTCCATTCTGAAGTTCCCCTTATCGATTTCGGCGACGAGATCCTTGTTGGTCGCGGCGATGATTCGAACATTTACTTCAAGTTCCCGCTCGCCACCCACCCGGGTGATCTTATGTTCCTGTAAAGCCCTAAGTACCTTTGCCTGTGCCGAGAGGCTCATATCCCCGATCTCATCCAAAAATAAGGTCCCGCCGTCGGCCTGCTCGAACTTCCCGATCCGCTGTTTGATGGCCGAAGTAAATGAGCCTTTTTCGTGGCCAAAAAGCTCGCTTTCAATAAGCTCAGAGGGAATCGCCGCACAGTTGACTTCGACAAAAGGCATTTGCGCCCGGGCGCTCTTTTGTTGTATCCAGCGGGCAACAAGTTCTTTGCCGCTCCCGTTCCCACCTGTGATCAGCACCCGGGCATCGGTTGGGGCGACTCGGTCTATCGTTTCCTTGATCCTGAGTATAGCGGCCGAGTTTCCCAGCAGTTCGCGTGTCCGGGTGATCTTCTTTTTTAGCACCCGGGTTTCGGTGACCAATACCGAACGGTCAAGCGCGTTTCGGACGGTGATCAACAGCCGGTTGAGATCTGGAGGTTTACTGATGAAATCGAATGCTCCTTTTCTGCTGGCCTCAACAGCCGTTTCGACCGTTCCATGCCCAGAGATCATAATGAACGGAAGGTCTGGATGGATAGCAAGCCCCGCGGAAAGCACTTCCATACCATCCATTCTATCCATTTTGATGTCGCAAAGAACCAGATCATAGTTTTGCTTGCGCATCTTGTCGAGCCCCTCAATGCCGCTGGCCGCTTCATCGACCTCATAACTTTCATACTCAAGTATCTCGTGGAGCGTACTGCGAATACTTCGTTCATCATCTATGATCAGAATGCGGGACATCGTTATTTCTGTTTCGAGTTGGCAAGATAAAGGTATTCTATACGCTCGTTTCGGATTTTAAGTATATGAGTAAATCACGAAATTCCGGTCAAAACATAAATGGGGCCCTATTTGGGCCCCATTTATGTTTTGCAAACCCGTAAGCCGGGTTCTGTTTCACCAGCCTGCACGAGGCCTGCTTAGCTGTCATTTATCTTGGCCTAAAGTCACCTTTGAGGCTCGATCAGTCTACCCTCCCCGGCATACCAAACGGTAAATAGAGCGGGCGACCCTAACCGGGGTTTATTTGACCTTTCAACTCCTGTGGTTTACCTGCATGCTCATCACTGAGTCAAGCCGTGAGCTCTTACCTCACATTTTCACCTTTTCCCAACTAGGGTAGTTTATTTTCTGCGGCACTTGCAGTCACCCTTGGTCTCCCTTGGGTGCCTTCCCGTTAGGAAGCAGGACGCCCTGTGTTGCCCAGACTTTCCTCCCCCGCAAGCGGGAGCGACAGCTCGGTTTGCAAGTTCAAAGCTATCCTTTTAAAAGAGCTATTTGAACGGCTTACTTCAAAAACACTTCAGTCGCCCCGTAACCGAACTTGTCCTTGCCGGCGTCTTTCCAGGTTCTCACATAAGGGTGTGATGAAATTCGCTTGTGGATCTCATGCCGCAAGATCCCGTTGCCAACCCCGTGAATGAACGTGATCTTTTCCATATTGTTGGCAAGTGCCGCGTCAAGGTTATTCTGGAAGTGTTCCAGCTGCAGCTTCAGGGCGTCCTGGGGAGGCGAGTTTCGGTTATATTCGGACAGAGCTTCCAAATGCAGATCCACTTCTTCGGCCGGTCTTGGACGGGAAGCCGAAACTGAATTGCTGTTCGTAAGCAGGTGCTCGCGCAGCCTTGCAGCGTCAATTTCAAGGTCTTGCGGATCCAATGGGAATAGCCAGCCGGGGTCTACGACAAATGGGATCGCTTTTTTAACCGTATTAAAGTGCTTTGAGCGCAGCCTTAGAGCATGTTGATGCGGAGCGACCGGCTTGAACGCACCCCGCCTCATAAACAGAACGTCGAAGTGAAAGACGGGCCAGGTCTCGATGTCCTTAAGAGAGACTGGAGCCAGGACCATCACTGTACCGGCAGATATACGCCCGGCCCATTCCCAGCTAAACAATCCCTTCTGCTCCGTGTAGGTGCTTATAAATAGTTCATAGTCAGTGCCGTTAACCAGATGACGGTGCAGCAGGTATTTAAGCGCTTTGTCTTCGATAAAAGCAAGCTTAAGCCCTTCTGACCGTAGACTATCTGCCGCAAGACCATCCGACTTTGCACTAAGCGCTTCCCCCTGCGGATTCCCGTCTTCAGCAGCTGTCGCGAGCACGCTTTCGGCACGGTTGACGAGCACGATCTCTGACGCTGCGACGGGGATCTCAAAGTCTTCTTCTATCGTCACGCCGATTATTCCGCTGCCGAAAATGCGTGTCACGGTGCCTTCCTGCCGCTCATTCACAAAGCGCACAAAGTCGCCGGTCTTAAAGCCCATGACATTTAAGCCAGTAATGACGCTTTGGTGGCGTCAAGGATCGCAAATGAATTCTTAGAATTAGCCGCTTCGGCATAAACGCGAAGCACAGGCTCTGTACCCGAGGGGCGAATCATGACCCACCTGCCCTCTCCCAGATGAAATTTATAGCCATCCAGGTCCTCTACTTTCCCCACCTGGTACTCGCCAAATGCTTTAAAGACGCCCGACCTACATTTTCCGATGATCTCCTGTTTTTTCTCTTCAGTCACGTGCAGGTCATAACGCTCAACGGCAAATGAGCCAACTATCGCGTAGATCTCTTCGATGAGCTCCCCAATCGATTTTCCCGATTTGACCATGAACTCCCAGATAATGAGACCTATCCATATTCCGTCACGTTCGGGAATGTGACCTCTTAAGGCGATTCCGCCAGATTCTTCGCCGCCCACCAGGAATTCTTCACCCATTTGCATGATCAGGTCGCATATATATTTGAAACCAATCTTTGTCGTGGTTTGCGGCAGGTCATACGCTTTACAAAGGTCAACGATCTTTTGCGTACAGGAAAAAGTGCTTATCACATGGCCCTTTTGGCCTTTGTATTTATAGAGGTAATGAATGAGAAGCAGTAACAGATGATGCGAATCAATAAAATTCCCTTTCCCGTCGTACATCCCGATACGATCGGCATCGCCGTCGGTGACGAGCGCGCCGTCCATGTCGCCGGTGACCTGGAGGAGCTGCCTTAATTCACCCAGGTTTTTGTGAATGGGTTCGGGCGCCTGCTTGTCAAACCCTGGGTTAGGATCTGCATGAAGGAAGGTAAGGTTGGGCAAAATGTCCCGCATCACGGTTTGGCCGGCACCGTACATGGCGTCATAAGCCAAGTTAAGTCCCGAGTTCGCGATCGCTTTAAGGTCAAAGTGGCTTTTCACCCGGTCTATATAGATCTTCTCAATGTCAACATCTTTTACGAGTCCATCTTTACGATATTCGTCGAGTGTTTTAGGCGACCCCTGGTAGACGTCGGGTATCGCGGCTTCCACGTCGGCGATCATCTCGGGGGTCGCGGGCCCGCCATAGGAGGCTTTTATCTTATACCCGTTGTAGGCGGGCGGGTTGTGGCTGGCAGTGATGATGATCCCCGCGGTCAAATGCAGTTCCACCGTAGCCAGCGAGATCATTGGGGTTGATACGAAATCTGTCGTTGCCAGACTTACCTCAATACCTTCGGCGGCAAGGACTTGGGCGGTTGCTTCGGCGAACAGCCGGCCGGCGAAGCGGGGGTCGTTTCCGACAACAGCCGACGGAAGACCAGCTCCGGTATGGTTCTTTTTAAGCCAAACGGCTGTCCCATAGGCTACACGCTCAACGTTTGCAACAGTGAATTCAAGGGCGATAATGGCTCTCCAGCCGTCAGTGCCAAATTTGATCTTGCTCATAGGTTTGAGGTTGATTGCCCGCAATACTAAAAAATTATCCTTACTTTATGCCCTTTTATCTCTATCTCCCCTCCCCTAAAGAATACGGCAATGAAGATTTTAAAATTCGGAGGCACTTCGGTCGGAAGTCCCGAACGGTTGCGCCGCCTGCTTGAGATTATTTCGCCCACAGAAGAACAGATCATTGTTTTGTCGGCTATTGCCGGTACGACAAACAATTTAGTGGAGATCGCGTCTGCGTATCAGCATAGTGAAGACGGCACCGCCCGGGCTTTGGTTCTTGCCCTGCACTTGAAATATGATGATTTTGTGCGCTCAGTTTACCGCACAAGGGGCGCCCTCGAATGCGCGCTCGAGATCCTCGATGATCATTTTACGCTGCTGTCTTCATTCACTGCAGGAACGTGGCATGTTAACACCGAAAAGGTCGTCTTAGCCCAGGGAGAATTGCTGATCACCAAGCTCTTCACTCTACTCTTACAAGAAGAAGGGATTAAAGCGGTGCTTTTGCCCGCTCTGGATTTTATGCGAATCGACGAGGATGGCGAGCCGGTGATGAGCTGGATATCGACTAAACTGGGCGCCCTCTTGGATAAGCACCGCAATGAGAATTTGTTCATCACACAGGGCTTTATCTGCCTGAACGCTTTTGGCGCTGTGGATAATTTGAAGCGGGGCGGAAGCGATTATACCGCTTCACTCATCGGTGCGGCATTGCATGCCGAGGAGATCCAGATCTGGACCGATATAGACGGAATGCACAATAACGACCCCCGAATTGTACCTGGCACGAGACCTGTCGCCGAGATCTCTTTTGCCGAAGCGGCCGAGCTCGCCTACTTTGGAGCAAAGATCTTGCATCCTCAAAGTGTCATACCTGCACAGAGACACCACATTCCGGTAAGGCTTCTAAACACACTCATGCCCCAGCAGGCCGGTACGTTAATCAGTGATAAGCGTTCTCGCGGTTTAGGGGAGATCACTTCTATCGCCGCAAAAGACGGTATCGTCGCCATAAAAGTGCAGTCAAGCCGTATGCTTTTGGCCTTTGGATTTCTTCGCCGCGTGTTTGAGGTTTTCGAGCGTTACCGTTCACCCATCGATATGATCACCACGTCAGAGGTGGCTGTCTCGCTTACGATCGATCACGAAAAAAATCTTGAGGCCATCATCGATCAGTTGCGGGCATTCGGAACGGTTGAGGTAGACAAAGGTCAATCGATCATTTGTGTCGTCGGCGACTTTCTGGTGACCCATTCGGGAATAGTCTCTAAAGTGCTTAACTGCATTCCAAAGATCCCCCTGCGGATGGTGTCTTACGGTGGAAGCAGCAACAATATGTCGATTTTAATTGCCTCTGAAGACAAGGTCGAAGCTTTACAGGCTTTGCACCGCGGACTTTTTACCTCATAAATGGGACTCAACCTTCGCATCAACGGATATGCCGGTCAGCTTGAAGACATCGCAACGCCGGTCTATTACTATGATCTGGCTTTGCTTGAACACACTATCGATCGCTGCATGGCCGCCGCGGCACCGCCGGGCTACAAAATACATTATGCGCTAAAGGCAAATTTCAACCCCAGGGTTCTCGAACGTATTTGTATTAGGGGCCTTGGGGCCGACTGTGTAAGCGGCAACGAAGTTGCCACCGCCCTTAAAACCGGATTTAAACCCGGGGATATCGTTTTCGCCGGGGTTGGGAAGAGTGACGCCGAGATGGTCCAAGCGCTCAAAGCAGGAATTTTTTGCTTCAATTGTGAATCTCTACAGGAACTCCAGGTGCTCAACGGTTTGGCTGCCGCTACGGATGTTGTCGCCCCTGTTGCCATTCGCATGAATCCCAACGTAAACGCCTACACCCACAGGTACATTACGACGGGACTTGCCGACAATAAGTTCGGCATCAATCTCAGTGATTTTTCAGAACTGGTACAGATCCTTCGTACATGCCGCCATTTGCGGTTTTTGGGCGTTCACGTCCATGTTGGTTCCCAGGTCACCGACCTGGAGGTATTTAAAAACCTATGCGTTCGAGTAAATTCGATCCGGGACAAATTTGTGGAGGCAGATCTTGCTGTTACGCTGCTCAATTTGGGTGGAGGACTGGGAATTGACTACAGCCAGCCCGATGTAAATCCGGTTCCCAATTTTAAGGCTTATTTTGATGTTTTCGAGCGTTATCTTGACGTGAGACCCGGCGAAGAAGTACACTTTGAGGTGGGGAGGGCACTGGTCGCCCAATGCGGCAATCTACTGTCAAAAGTACTCTTTGTAAAGAACGGGACCACCAACTTCATCATTCTGGATGCCGGCATGACCGAGCTCATTCGCCCTGCGCTTTACCAGGCCTATCATCAAATCGAAAACATGAGCCGGGCAGGGCAGCCCCTAAACGTCGTGTACGATATCGCCGGGCCCATTTGTGAGACTAGTGATACCTTCCAACAGGCCGTTGGCTTTCCCGAAACCTTTCGTGGGGACCTCATCGCTATTCGCTCTGCGGGTGCCTACGGGGAGGTGATGGCTTCACGCTATAATTTAAGGGACCACGCCGGGTCACTTTACGCGGGTTAAGGGTTATCGGTAACGATCGCCTGGATGCCGGTTGAAGTGCGCCACCCTATACAAAGGCGTTAATACCGGTGATGTCCATGCCGGTGATCAATAAGTGAATATCATGTGTTCCTTCGTAGGTCACCACAGACTCAAGGTTCATCATGTGACGCATCAAGGAGTAGTCACCGGTAATCCCCATAGCGCCAACCAACTGACGAGCTTCCCGCACGACATTTTGGGCGGTCTCGACACTGTTGCGTTTGGCCATGGAGATTTGAGCGGGAGTCGCGCGGTTCTCGTTCTTAAGTTGGCCAAGACGGTGGACCATGAGCTGGGCCTTCGTGATCGAGGTGATCATTTCGGCAAGCTTCTTTTGCTGCAATTGAAAGGCGCCGATCTGTTTGCCAAATTGGTGTCTTTCCAGGGAGTAGCGAAGCGCGGTATCGTAGGCGTCCATCGCGGCACCCACAGCTCCCCAGGCGATGCCGTAACGGGCTGAATTTAAACAGCTGAGCGGGCCCTTTAGCCCCTTTACTCCGGGCAGCATGTTCGCCGCCGGTATTCGAACGTCGTCAAAATGAAGTTCCCCGGTCGAAGACGCCCGAAGGCTCCACTTATCATGCGTTTCGGGTGTCGTAAAACCAGGCATTCCCCGCTCGACGATCATTCCCCGTATATCATCCCGCTCGTCCTTTGCCCATACGATGGCAATATCGGCGATTGGGGCATTTGAGATCCACATTTTCGACCCGTTCAACACGTAATCTAAACCAGCCCCAGCCGTCGCACTAGCCTCCGTACCTAGACCTGCACCGCGGACCAGCGGTGTGATCCTGGAAAGCATGCCAGCAGGGTCTGAGCCGTAACCCGGCTCCGTTAGCCCAAAACATCCTATCATCTCCCCAGAGGCCAGCCGCGGCAAAAAGCGCCTTTTCTGTGTTTCGCTTCCAAATGAAAGGATCGGGTACATCACCAAAGATCCCTGGACCGAAGCCGTGGAGCGTATCCCCGAGTCACCCCGCTCAAGCTCCTGCATAATTAGACCGTAGGATGTGTGGTCTAAACCCTGGCCGCCATATTCTACGGGAACAAACGCGCCAAAGGCCCCCACCGATGCAAGACCGGGAACAAGGAATGAAGGGAATTTGGCACGCTGAGCATACTCATTGATCACTGGAGACAACTCTTTCTTCACCCAGTCCCGCACCGAATTTCGGATCAAAAGCTGCTCTTCAGTAAGCCATTCGTCCAGTTGGTAGTAATCTGCACCAGCAAACAGATCTTGCTTTGCCATTGTCCAAAGTAAAGAATTCTTAGCTTTAGAACTGTTAAAGTCAGCATGATCAAACATAAGATCTCACTTCAGGGCATGGAGTTTTTTGCTTACCACGGCGTTCATCCGTCAGAGAGCGAGCACGGGAATCACTTCCTGGTCGACATAGACATCGAAACTGATTTTACAAAGGCAGCGCTTACCGATGAACTCTCAGGCACCTTTGATTACGAACAGATCTACGCCATCGTGGCGAAAGAAATGAGTACACCGTCAAAGCTTTTGGAACACCTTGCCGAGCGTATCCTGCTTAAGATCCAGCAGCACCCGGCTACTTGTTTCGGCGTCAAAGTGACGGTGAGCAAAATGAACCCCCCGCTTAAAGGCAAAACCGACCGCTCGATGGTTGAGATCGCGTATAAGAAAAAATAACATGGTCACTCCCCCGCTAGCCGACCGCGCGGTACTTAAAGATTTATTAACGATTAAGGTCGACGGCCGTTGGATCACAGATTTCGAAGGTCTCGCAAGCTATGCACATGATGAGACCGAGGATCTCAACTTTCTTCCCGAGCTTGTTTTCGTTCCCGAAAGCGCGCTCGACATATCCCGCGTATTAAAATTTTGCAACGAACGAAAAATCCCCGTAACGGCAAGGGGTGGAGGAACGGGTCTTAGCGGAGGTGCCCTGCCGGTTAACGGGGGACTTATTGTATCGCTTGAAAAGCTCAACAAAATCCATGAGATCGATACCCGCAATCTCCAGGCGACAGTTGGAGCAGGGGTTATCACCCAGGTTTTTATGGATGCGGTTGAGAAGCTTGGGCTGTACTACCCCGTTGATCCTTCAAGCAAAGGGTCGAGCTTTCTCGGCGGTAATGTCGCTCATGGTTCAGGCGGCCCGCGGGTGGTCAAATATGGAACCATAAGGGAGTATATACTCAATCTTGAAGTGGTGCTTGCTAGCGGAGAGATCATTTGGACAGGTGCAAACACGCTCAAAAATTCAAGCGGATACAATCTTACTCAGCTTATGATCGGCAGCGAGGGCACCCTGGGGATCATTACCCGAATCGTAGTCAAGCTCCTTCCCAAGCCAAAGCATAACATCCTTCTTATGGCGCTATTTGAACAGGCCGAAGTCGCCTGTGACGCTGTTTCGGCCGTTTTTCGCGCTGGGTTTACTCCTTCGGCACTGGAATTCATGGAAAGAGCCGCCATTCAGTGGGTCAAGGATAATGAAGGGCTGTCGGTTGAAACGCCGCATGGAATTCAAGCCTGGCTAATGATCGAGCTCGATGGAAAAAGCGAAGAGATTCTTTTAGCCGAATCAGAATCGCTCGCCGAAGTGCTTTTTCACGAAGGTTGTCGTGACGTCCTCGTCGCCGATACCGCCGCTCACAAGGAAACCTGGTGGAAAATGAGGCGCTCTATGGCCGAATCAGTAAAACGTCACTCGATTTACAAAGAAGAAGACGCGGTTGTACCTCGCGCCGAACTGGCCCGGCTCCTTGCCGGGATAAAAACACTGGGTAGAGAATACGGCTTTGAATCGGTTTGCTACGGTCATGCAGGCGACGGGAATCTTCATGTGAACATTTTGAAGAGCTCACTAACCAGCGAGACCTGGAACGTGGTTTTACCTCAGGCGATCACGAAACTTTTCCAACTCACCGTTTCCCTGGGCGGGACAATATCGGGTGAGCATGGGATAGGTTGGGTGCAGCGCGATTATATGCCAATACGCTTCAACCCCATAGAGCTATGGCTTATGCGTGGCATCAAGCATGTTTTCGATCCAATAGGCATTCTAAACCCCCGGAAAATACTGCCGGATGTCATTTAGGCAGGCTAAATATTTATTGACTGACTAATTGTCGTTATTAGTGTGGTTTCTTCCCTGAAAATCCTAAAATAAGGCGTTGGCATTTTTTTGGTTAGTAAGAGATAACATCAAAAAAACAAAGATCATGACACTCGTAAAATTTAATCGTGGCGGCAGAGACCTCCGCGTACCTTCAGTAAATGCTTCCCTTGATCTGTTGAACAGCTTCTTTGACAACAGTTTTTGGCCGGAAGCAAATGGCAATACACTTCCTCCTGTAAACATTTCTGAGACCGATTCCATTTATAATATTGAACTGGCTTCTCCAGGAAAATCTAAGGAAGACTTTCAAATCGACCTTGAGAACGGGATCTTGAAGATTTCAACCGAAAAGAAGGAAGAGACCAACGAAGAAAACAAAGAGTATACCCGCAGGGAGTTCAAGCACCTGTCCTTTACCCGCTCTTTCACGCTTCCTAAAGAAGCCGACGAAAATCAGGTATCTGCTGAGTACACGAATGGTATACTGCACCTGAAGATTGGTAAGAAAGAAGAAGTAAAACAAAAGAAGATCGTACGTAAGATAGAGATCAGCTAATTAGCCTCTTTGACAAGTAATCGCCTTAAAAGCTTCGAAGGCCGGTTTGCAAATCCCGCATAACCGGCTTTTGAACTTTACTAAATTTCGGATTCTTCTTTTGTGTCCGATTTCAAAAAGGACACGAATAAGAAGATAACCATCCCGATTGCCAGGGTGCCTATACTAAGGCTTAAGGTCGAAGGAAAAACGGTTTCAATGCTCATTGGATTGTGGGCCTTATCCAGAAGTATACGGGAAATAAAAGTCCTTAGTTTCGTGAAAACGCAGCTTTTTTCAAAAACGTATTTAGGTTACTTGGTAAATCACGATACCGGCCGCCACGGCGCTAATCGCTTTTTGGGAAGCAAAGTGAATGAGCTGTATCAGTGTTAAAATTAAATGAAGTTAATGTGAAGAAAATATTAAATCTTTGCATTTTAACTCGATTGACAAATGTCACACGCGAAATCTGAAGAAATTATAACGCTAAGCAATACCATAAGCATAAAGATCAACGAGGCTCTCCATTCCATCGAGGGGACCGACCGTAAAGGAATACAGAAGAAGATCAAAAAAGCTAGTCGCAAGATTGCCCGTAGACTTCTAAAACCTGCCAGCTCTCAGCCTAGTCAAACTGAAGTGACTGGCTCGGACAAGGTTTCCAAGCGCCAAGGGCCGCAATCCAGAAAACCCGGCCGCAAGTCCATCTCAAATCCTCAACTTCTCACCCCCAAGTCTAATAAGGATGCACAGGATAAAAAGGACGGCATGAATCACCCGGTTCCCGAAACCGCAGATCATTCAGAGAAGGCCAACGGAAAAAAGAAGTCCTGAGCCTGCAAAACCTTTATTTAACGATTTAATAACGAAAACTTCTTTAGGCAATTTCGCTTTACAGACTCCTATTGCCTAAGTTTAGGGTAAATCTCCCTCTTTTTTGCGTTTATTCTGCACTGACCGGGTTCGCAGGACGGGCATAGTTTATGAAATCGAAGATTCCCCTTACCAATAGAGAGATAAGCTGGCTTTCCTTCAATGAAAGGGTACTGCAGGAGGCTGAGGATCAAAGTGTTCCGCTCATTGAACGGATTCGGTTCCTTGCAATATTTTCGTCCAACCTTGACGAATTTTATCGCGTAAGAGTTGCCGCGCTTACCCGGCTCACTACCCTCTCTAAAGGCGAGCGCAACATTCTCGGCTTTTCACCCGGCCGCATTCTGCGCAAGATCCAGGACATCGCCATCAGACAGCAAGTTCGTTTTAGTGAGACCTATGAAAAAGTGATCATTCCGCAACTTGCAGACGAGAAGATCTTCCTGCTTAACGAAAAGCAGCTTAATGTTTCGCGGGGCTTGTTCGTCAGAGAATACTTTGCCGCCAAGGTGCTGCCTACCCTGGTTCCAATCATGCTTGACGGCGTCAAGACCTTTCCGGCTTTGCGGGATAAGTCGGTCTATCTCATGGCAAAGCTTAGCCGGGCCGATAACAGTCGAAAAGCCCGGTATGCACTTATAGAGATCCCTACTTTTGCTCATTCTCGCTTTCTTGTTCTGCCCGAATCTAGCAACCTCAGATACATCATCATGCTCGATGATGTGATACGATATTGCTTAGGAGACCTTTTCAGCATTTTTGATTACGATGTCTTCGATGCCTTTACGGTAAAACTTACACGCGACGCCGAGTTGGACCTCGACAATGACGTCAATGAGAAGTTTATTGATATTATGAGCAAAAGTCTCAAGCAACGCCGAAAAGGAAAGCCAGTGAGGTTTGTATTCGATAAGGACATTCTTCCCGACATGCTGAGCTATCTCATCCGAAAAATTGGGCTCAAGCGCCAAAGCCTTATTCCCGGAGCGCGGTATCATAATTTTAAGGATTATATCGATTTCCCAAACATTGGCCGCCCATCGCTTGAATACACGCCCATAGTTCCTCTTCCTCTTGTGGATCTTCCACTAGGGGCGAGTTTCTTCACGCTGCTCAAAAAGAAAGATATTCTCTTGCACCTTCCTTACCAGTCGTTTGATTATGTTGTTCATTTTCTCCGCGAAGCAGCGATAGATCACCAGGTAAAAAGCATTCGGATCACTCTTTACAGGCTGGCAAGTAATTCCCGCATTATCAATGCCCTTATTAATGCGGCACGAAATGGTAAACACGTCGTGGTTATGGTCGAGCTTAAAGCACGGTTCGATGAAGAGGCGAATATTTTTTGGACGAACAGGCTCGAAGAAGAAGGAATTACTGTTTTTACGCAGCTTCAAAATCTAAAGGTACATTCAAAGATATGTCTTATAAGGCGCCGCGAGGGTAGTAAAGATATCTATTACGCCCACCTGGCTACTGGAAATTACAACGAGAAAACAAGTCGTATCTATGTCGATCAAAGCTTCTTTACTTGTGACAAACGCATTACCCTAGAACTGCATACCCTTTTTAGGGAAATAGCAGATGGCACGCTCAAAAATTCATACCAGCATCTGATTGTCGCGCCGGTGGACCTGAGACGCCGAATGCTTGCCCTCATACAAAACGAGATCCAGTTCGCCAGAGCCGGAAAGGCCGCCAGCCTAACACTTAAGATGAATAGTATTGTTGATGATGAGATCATCGCCAAATTATATGAAGCAAGCGCTGCTGGAGTTAAGATAGGTATGATCGTTCGGGGCATATGCTGTCTCGTCCCCGGTCTCCCTAAATTCAGCGAAAATATCAAGGTGATAAGCATTTTAGATAAATTCCTGGAACACAGCCGTATCTATATGTTCAACAATGGCGGCAAAGAGTTATGCTATCTTTCTTCAGCAGACATGATGACCCGCAATCTTGACCGCAGGCTTGAGGTCGCTTTCCCGGTCTATGACCTGAAACTCATCAAAGAGCTGCGCCATATTCTTGATATCCAGTTGCATGATAATACGAAAGCAAGGCTCATAGACGCCTCGAACAGTAATACATACCAGACCGGCGGCAACCGTAATCACCGGGCACAGATCGATACCTACGGGTATTTGCAGCATCGTACCATTGTGCTTAGCACAATCAAGAACACATGAGATTCGCTGCGATAGACATTGGGTCTAACGCCGTTCGGCTGCTTATTTCAGATGTTATCGCCAGTAGCAACGGGGTCCTTCAGGCCAAGAAAAATACGCTCATAAGAGTTCCGTTAAGGCTTGGCGATGACGCATTTCTTAACCATAATCTTTCTGAACGAAAGACCCAGGATCTTATCAAGACTATGGCGGCATTCAAAAATCTTATTGAGGTCTATAAGGTGACCAAATTCCGCGCCTGCGCGACTTCGGCTTTACGCGAGTGCAACAATGGGCCTGGTGTGATTGAACAGATCAGGGTCCAGCTGGGAATGGAGATCGAGATCATCGAAGGAAAGACCGAAGCGGGCCTCATTTACTCGATGCATGCCGAGCGGCTCCTGGACCGGAGAAACAGTTACCTGTATATTGATGTAGGAGGCGGAAGTACAGAAATTTCACTTTTTAATAAAGGGAGTATAGCTGCTTCGTCGTCATTTGATGTAGGTACGGTACGTATCCTTGATAACCTGGATAGCGACGCAAGCTGGGATGCGCTCAAAAAATGGACTAAGAGGGTGACTCAGAACGCTCAAGATCTGCAGGCCATCGGAACCGGGGGTAACATTATGAAACTTTACAGCTTAGCGGAGCAAAAAGAGGGTACCCCGCTTACAGTTTCAAGGCTAAAAACTCTTTACAATTACCTTAACGCGTTTTCACTGAAAGAACGAATGCAGGTACTGGGTTTAAAAGAGGACCGTGCCGACGTCATTGTCCCTGCTGCCGAAATATTTCTCGCCCTTGCCCGGTGGGCCGGCTTCAAGCAGATCTATGTTCCCAAAGCCGGTCTGGTAGATGGCATAATCCAGGATCTGACCGACAGATTTTCGGCAGCCCAAAAAACTGAGATGGAGGGGGATGGTTCGCCGTTAGTCAGTTGAGCTCCTGAGTAGCGAATTCCGATTTGTTGGCCATTTGCTTTGGTTTGATAATAAGGCGCAGGCTTTGATCATACGTCACATAACTAACCAGCCAATTTAGAAGAATGGAAGCCTTATTCTTAATACCCAGTGTGAGGATCAGGTGTACGAACATCCAGGTGACCCAAGCCAGAAATCCCTGGTAGTGCAAATGAAAAGGAAGGTCTACGACAGCCTTATTGCGTCCCACCGTGGCCATCGTCCCTTTGTTGAAATAACTAAACTCTTTGAGCGGCTGGTTATTTTGCATCTTGACAAAATTGCGCCCAAGCAATCCTCCTTGCTGGATGCCTACAGAGGCAAGCTGCGGTAGTCCTTTTGGGTTATGCTCATCGGGATGAAGGGAGATATCACCTACCGCGTAAATATTTTCATATCCTTCCACACGGTGGTAAGCATCGCATTTGATTCGGTTTCCCTTCAGAATAACGTCAGGATCTAATCCTTTGATCACATTTCCGGTAACGCCGGCAGCCCAAATAAGGTTATCGGTGCGTATGGTACTACCATCACCCAACAGCACATGGATCCCATCGTAATCTTTAACCAGGGTGTTCAGGCGCACTTCTACTCCCAGGCGCTGAAGGTATTCAAGCGACTTACGCTGGGACACCGGGGACATTCCATTCAATAATCCGCCCATTCCTTCCAGCAAGTAGATTTTCATCGCTTGAAAATCGAGTTCCGGATAGTCTTTCGGAAGAATATATTTACGCATTTCGGCCAGTGTACCCGAAATTTCTGTGCCGGTTGGCCCGCCGCCAACGACCACTAGATTAAGCAGACCTTCACGCTGATCGGCATTATCAACAATGAGACTCTTTTCAAAGTTCGTGAGGATTGTGTTCCTAAGCAACAGCGCTTCGCTGACTGACTTCATAGGGATGCCTCGTTCTTCAATATTTTTATTGCCAAAAAAGTTGTTGGTCGTTCCGACGGCAATTACGAGATAGTCATAACTAATCTCACCAATGTCAGTCTTAAGCACCTGATTTTTGGAGTCAATCTCCTGAGCTTCGGCGATACGCACCAAGATGTCCTTGTTACGCTGGAATACTTTTCTAAACGGAAACGAGACCGAGCTCGCTTCGAGCTTGGAGGTCGCGACCTGGTAGAAAAGGGGTTGAAACTGATGATAATTATTTCTGTCCAGAAGCACGACCTGGTAGTTGCTGCCTTGTAATTTCCGTGCACAAGTCAGGCCGGCAAAGCCACCACCTATAATGACGATTCGTTTTTTGTCTGTCGCGGGGATGTTTGGCTGCATGGCTAATTGATGTTAATTGTTCTGTGACTTCTACCTATTAAACAGCTTACACCGTAAAAGTTTTTTCCCTAACTGACGTGGAATTACGCCGGCTATGGAGCCGCCTTTTCAAGCGCTACCTTCACGATCCTGCCAGAGGGGCTTCCCTTTCGCATTTCATCAGTTGCCTGTAAAACCAAAAGATCATTTGGACTAAGGTCACCCGTTATAGTAACCTTCCCATTTGAATCTTCACCACGTTCTACCCGCACCCGGTCAAACCTGTCATCATGAACCCTGATTACAAAAGTACCGTCTGTCGTTGTAAAGGCAGCCGACGCAGGCACAACAAAAACGCTGTCCCCTGATTTTAATTTCAACTGAACTTCTACAGGCATGCCAGGGAGTAACTGCTTTTTCGGATTGTAAACGTCCATCTCCACCCGTTCTGACCTCAAACGGCTGTCTAGACTTCCGGCCATACGCTGAACCATGGCGTTAAAGGGGTGTCCGGGCATAGACTTTAAAGTGAATTGAACCTGATCTTTTAAGTGAAGCTGACCGGCATAATAGGCTGGCACAGAGACTACAAGGCGAAGCTTACGCTGTTCTTCAAGAACCATTAGTGGGCGGTCAGATCCCCTTCCGCTAGGCCCAACATAAGCCCCCGTGTAAACATTCATTTCACTGATGACCCCAGAGAAGGGCGCGTGAATTTCAAGGTAGCTCCGTTGTTCAGCTACCTCCCGGTACGCTGAGCGAAGTGAAAGTAATTGAGCGCTATCGGCATTCTTTTTGGCCATGGCTTGTTCAAGATCATTCTTGGACACCGTTCCAGGGGTCTTGCTAGTTTCGTAAAGCCGGTTAAAGGACGCCTGGCTGGCAAAAAGCACAGCTTCTTGCTGTTTCACCCGTGACTCGGCACCGGCCAGGGCAGAGCCAATTTCAGGCGCTTCAAGACGGATCAACAGCTGCCCGGTTTTAACTTCGGATCCTACATCAACAACAACTTTTTTCACATAGCTCGTTTCTTTTGCATAAAGATCGACTTTTTGAAAAGGCAATAATTCGCCGGGGACCACCAGGGTCGCGCCCAGTGATCCACGCCGCAGGTCGAACACTTTCAATCCCGGAGCGGACTGTGCATTCGTTGCTGCAGGCAGTGACTTGTCATCCCGAAATTTCTTTTCCCGGTTCGAGCACGCTATTATGCAAACCAGGGCGACAAGGCCAAGTACCTTTTTAAGTTCAATTTTGTACATCGACGGTTTGTAAATAGTATGCAGACTCTTCATCGGTAGGGTCGAGGGACACCGAAGTCGTAGACGCCTTATGCTGCACCCACGTGAAGACGAGAGGCAGTATGATCAGGGCGGCAAACGTAGAGGCGATAAGACCGCCAATGACGGCCCTGCCAAGGGGGGCGCTTTGATCACCGCCTTCGGCAAACCCCGAGGCCATTGGGATCATTCCGACTACCATTGCCAAACTGGTCATTAGAATGGGACGAACGCGAAGCGCGGCCGATTCCAGGGCCGCCTTCACCGCATCCCCGCTTGTCATCCTAAGCTGTTCGGCGTTGGTTATCAGAAGGACCGAATTACTTATCGAGACTCCCACAGACATGATTATACCCATATAGGACTGGAGATTAAGTGTCGACCCGGTAAGAAGGAGTAGCAAAAGCGAACCTGTGATGACAGCAGGAACTGTGGCCAGTACAACAAGCGACACCCTGAACGATTGAAAGTTCGCCGCAAGCATGAGGAATATTACAATGATCGCCACCAGGAGACCACCCTGAAGACTATCGAGAGTCGAATTAAGCGTTTGGCTAAGCCCTTTCCCTGTCGTTGTGACGCCCTTTGGAGCCTTTCCCATCGATATTAAGACCTTTGAAACGTCGTCGCTGGCGGTACCCAGGTCCATGTGGTTTAGGTTTGCGGTAACCGAAAGGACAGGGATCGCGCCAATATTGTCGTTCTCTCCATAGGTCGTACCACGTGTAACCGTTGCTAGATCGCCGAGTACAGGCCGGCTATTGCCGGGGAGAACCGGGATCTCCTTAATGTCACTGACGCTCGAAAGTTTGTATTCCGGAATTTCGACCTGGACATTGTAGCTCAAACCTACTTTCTCATCGAGCCACACATTCTTATCCGTATATCGTGACGAGGAAGTTGAGGTTGAAAGCGAGTGACTTATATCAGTTAAGCTAACTCCCAACCGTGCCGCCTGTTCCCGGTCAATGGAGATATTAAGCGCCGGGTATCTATACGACTGACCAATCTGAACATCTCTGAGGTAGGGAATTTTTTTCAACTGGGTGACGAGCTTTTGCGCGTAGGCTACATTCGTTTCTTTGTTTTTCCCTGACACCTTGATCTCAATTGGAGTCGGTGATCCCTGGCTTAGTATCTTGTCTGTAAGTTCGATGGGCTCAAAAGAAAGCTTCAGATCAGGCATCGCCTGGGCCAGCCGTTTGCGGTATTCTTCCTTGAGATCATCGAGGTTAACATGATAATCTTCCTTTAGATTTACCTGAAGTACCGCTTCCTGCGGCCCAGCCATAAAGAGGTAGATTGGGCTGGTTGAGAACTGGCCGGGGTGCTGGCCGGCAATCGCTGACGTAACTTCAATATTCTCCTTTCCAACCATGTTCGCAAGTATATTTTCGGCATACAGCAGCTTTTCTTCTGTTCTTTCAAGCCGGGTGCCATCAGGGGCACGCAAGCGCAACTGGAACTGACCGCTGTTTACTTTCGGAAGGATATCGCGGCCTATGGAACGCAGCAGAAATACGGCAAGAGCTGCAAAAACCAGCAGATAAGCCCCCGTAACCAAAGCCCTGTGAGGCATTAGCCACTTCTCAAACTCAAGAAACCGGTGCCTGAAAAGTTCGAACCGGGTCGGTTTTCGATCGGTGGGCAACTCCATAGCCTGTGCAGCTGTTTTGTCCCTAGCAGCCTGGTTGTCTTTCTCTAGATCGTAATGTTCGCCGTTCGAGTGTGCGCTTCCGTTCGCGCCCGTGGCACTGGGAGGGACGGTTCCATTTGGTCGGGAAATGCTGTGCTCCTCTTTCATGAGCCAGTTTGCAAGCACGGGTACGAACGTTTGCGCCAGCAGATAAGAAGTGATCATGGAGAAACCAATGGCAAGCGCCAGCGGAAGAAATAAAGCGCCCGGTATCCCCTTCATGGTAAAGGCCGGGGCGAAAACAGCCAGAATACAAAAGAGGATCAGAAGCTTAGGAAAAGCGATCTCCCGGCAGGCATCCCAAATGGCGAGTGCCTTTGGTTTCCCAATTTCCATGTGCCGGTGAATGTTCTCGATCGTTACCGTTGATTCATCGACCAGGATTCCGATCGCGAGGGCAAGGCCGCTAAGGGTCATAATGTTTAGCGTTTGCCCAAAGAGGGATAGAAATAGAACCCCCGAAATAATTGAGATCGGAATCGTTAGGATAACGATGAGAGCCCCCCGTATATCCCCCAGGAAAAGGAGCACCATGAGCCCGGTGAGCACAGCCCCTATAGCCCCTTCGGTCACCAGGCTTTTTACAGAATTTATCACATAAACTGACTGATCAAAGGCGTAAGTGAGCTTTACGTCTTCAGGCAAGAGCTCTTGAAACCTTGGAATGGCTTTTTTTAGATTTTGCACAACTTCCCATGTAGAGGCGTCACTTGATTTGGTAATTGGTAGGTAAACCGATCTTTTCCCGTTAACGAGCGCATAGTCTGTGGTCACATCGGCAGCATCCTCAACGTGGGCGATGTCTTTAATAAATAAGGTCTGTACAGAGCCTTTGAATAGCGGGATATTTCCAAAGTCGGGTATGTTGCGTATCAGCGTGTTGGCTGGTGTCAGATAATTATAGTCCCCAATGCGAATGTTGCCTGCGGGACTTACCTGATTGGACTCAGTAATAGCGGCTACGACCTGGGAAGCACTAATGTTATGACTGCGCATAAGAGCGGGATCAACCTTGATAACCACAGTTCTTACGTTCCCGCCGAACGGAGCAGGAGCTACTAGCCCGGGAATTTGAGTAAAAGACGAGCGTACATAAATATTGGCAAGGTCAAGCAACTCATTGTTTGTGCGTTTAGGACTACTTAAGATAAGCTGGCCCACCGGGAGCGTAGACGCGTCGAACCGAAGTATAAATGGGGGGTTTGAACCCGCCGGGAAAATGGCTTGAGCCCTGTTTGAGTACGTCGACACTTCGGCCGCCGCCTGGGCCATGTTTGTCCCTTCGTAAAAGGTGAGCTTGATCAGGGTAAGGCCCTGGATGTTTTGGGTTTCTATGCTTTTTACTCCCGATACATACAGGAGTAGGTTCACATATTGCTTTCCAAAAAACCCTTCCATCTGGTTTGGGGTAAATCCATTGTAAGGATTGGAAAGATAGATGACCGGTAAGTTCAGATTTGGAAAAATGTCAATTTTAATGGTTCTGATGGCGTTTATTCCGAAGAAGAATAGACCTGCAACCATCACCAGAATACTGATTGGTTTTCGTAACGCTGCTCTTATTAAACCCATTTCAAAACAAGATTTTAAACGTCATATTAAACAACCTGTTAAACAACTTCATCATAACTGACTGTAAAACTCATCAAAATTACCGGTCGCCGCAGCGTGGTAAAGCAAGGCCTGCCAAATATTGTTGTTCGCGATGGCTAGATCTGTTTCGGCCTGATTCAAGACAAAGATCGACGTTGTAAGATCGATGATCGTCGCGAGGCCATTCCCATAAAGCACACTTTTTTGCACGTAGGCTTCTCTCGCAGCTTTAATTTCAGCGGGAGCCTCGGCAAGATTCGACTGGGCAGTAACAAGCCGCTTTTGTGCGAGAAGATATTGATTTTCAAGTTGAGTTGATACGAGGTCGTATTCCTGAATGGCACCTTCGGTAAAAAAGTGCTGCGCGTGACTTTCGTGACCAAGACGCAAAACGTTGGTAATGTTCCAGGTCAACCCAACACCGATGAGGTAGTTTCCGATCTGAGGATCGACGCCCACGCCGTACCCATGCGAGAAAGCGGTAAGATCACCGTAACCGTAGGTGCTTCTAAATCCAGAAGCCCTTTCTTGGAAGATGCTGAAAAGTGAGAAAGTTGGCCACTTTTGACTGTTCACATACCTTTCCTGCTGGGTGCTTAAGCTTACCTGCGAGCGGTAGAACTGAAGAAGCGGATGGTTGTCAAAAACGGGATTGCGGAGCGAATCTGGAATGATCGGAGCCTTTTTCACAAATCCTGTGTCCAGGCTGTAAACCCGTTGTACCCGGCCAAGAAGCACTGACAAGGCATTAGTTTGTTCGGCGACGACCTCAACCGCATTGGTAAATAAAATTCGAGCTGCAGACACCTGGGCGTTGGCCACAGAACTATCAACTCCGGCATTTAACCCCGACGCAGCCCTCGAGCGAATTACCGACGCATTGCTTTGGGCCCGGTTTAGATTACTCTGCCCGACAGCGGCCAGCTGCTGCGCGGCGAGAAGGTTCAAATAGGCCGAAGCGATCCTCACCCGCTGTTCAAAAATCTCCTGAGCGAGGTCTGCACGACTTGCGCCAAGTTGTTTTTCAGCAACGTTATTTCGCCGCTTTGCGCGACCGAAGGAGAAAAAATCCCAGCTCACATTTGCGAGATAAAGCGCGCCGAAAGCCGAATTCCAGGTTTGTTTTGGTAAAATGGGTCCCGATGAGGCGACGCTGAGGCCTCGGAAACCATACGCCACGCCAAATTGCCCGTTTATCGTTCCATAATCCTGCTGGGCCGACAGAGTAAGGTCTGGAAGATATTGTGACCGGCTTTCTCTCAAGCGACTTTGGTAAGCCTTGACATAAGCCGACTTCGCTTTTATGATTTGATAATTCCTTACGCCTTCTTCAATAGCTTCCTTTATTCCAAGAACTTGCTGAGCGCTAACCGCCTTTGAAACGAAGATAATGCCGAGAAAAGAAAGGGTCAGCAGTTTATACCAGGGCGGCATTAGTCGGGTGTAAATTTCGGCAAATCTAACTAAAAAGCGGTCTTACCAATTGGTGGTGCCGGTGTGTAACTAATTAATACATATCATTGGGCGCTATGAAAAAACTTATTGCCTTTGACCTTGACGGCACACTGGCCGAGAGCAAAGCTGCGCTGGATCCAGAAATGGCGACGCTGTTAAGCTCCCTGCTTCACGAAGCCCAGGTTGCTGTCATTTCGGGAGGTGACTGGCCTCAATTCGAGAAACAGATCCTTGCTCACCTTCCGGTTGACCAGGAACTTAAAAATCTCTCTATCCTTCCGACTTGCGGAACCAAATTCTACCGGTATGACCAGGAATGGAAGAAGCTTTACTCCGAAGACTTTACGAGTGATGAAAAGACAAAGATCATCACCTCTCTGCACAACGCGGTTAATGACGCAGGTTTCCCTATTTTAAGGATTTGGGGCGAGCAGATCGAAGATCGCAGCAGCCAGATAACATTTTCTGCTCTTGGGCAGCAAGCGCCGCTTGAAGAAAAAAAGGTGTGGGATCCAGACTTTACAAAACGCACGAGGATTAAAACTATACTGGAAAAGACAATTCCAGAATTTTCTGTTCAGATGGGCGGCGCCACTTCGATCGACGTCACGCGCCCAGGGATTGACAAAGCGTACGGAATCCATAAATTGCGAGATGTACTCGGGATCCAGATTGCCGAAATGATCTTCGTAGGCGACGCCTTGTTTAAGGGGGGAAACGACCACCCGGCAACGACAACGGGGGTAGTGTGCATCCAGGTACGCGATCCCCATGAAACAAAAAGGGTCATTGAAGCGATCAAAGCCTGTCTTGTTTCATGAGCGCGCTGACATTGACACGCCTTGGAATCGTCATGCAGCCCGAGCCAAGCAACGATCTAGAAGTTGAAGGTGTACTTAACCCCGCCGCGGTTCGGGGTCCCGACGGCGAACTTTATCTGTTTCCCAGAATGGTCGCTAAAGGCAACTATTCACGAATTGGAATCGCACGAGTAAAATTTGGTCATGCCGGTGATCCGGTGGGGGTGGAGCGTCTGGGCATCGCGCTTGAGCCAATGGCCGATTACGAAAAAAGATCCGGCGGCGGTGGCTGCGAAGACGCCCGGGTAACGTATGTAGAGCCGTTAAAGCATTATATTATGACCTATACGGCATTTTCCCAAAACGGTCCCCGCATTGCAATCGCGCAGTCCACAGATCTGCTCCACTGGGAGCGCCTTGGCCTGGCGAGCTTTGGACCCTATGAGCACATTGACTTTAATGGGATCAATAACAAGGATGCTACTATGTTTCCGGCAGCGATACAAAGCGCGCATGGGCACCGCTCGCTAGCTATGCTGCACAGGCCTTTGTTTCCAGGCACCCGGCCCGAAGAAACCGTTTTACGGACGGTAGATATACTTTTGCGCGAACATCATGAGTGTATCTGGATCTCGTATTGTCACTTAGCAACAGACGATCTGCCGTCCTTTCGTTTACCAAAGTTCGTGTCGAATCAGCCGCTTGCTGTGCCTCAGGCGACATGGGAAAGGCTTAAAATTGGCGCCGGTACGCCGCCTGTAATGACCAAATACGGCTGGCTTATTCTCTACCATGGCGTGAGCGAATTAAGCGAACCGGTTAATGATAAGCACACCCTTACCTACTCGGCTGGGGTAATGATCTTCCATAAAGAGCAGGCGCACCGTATTGTTTACCGTTCACCGGAGCCCGTCCTGTCACCAGATCTTCCCGAAGAAAAATCGGGTGCGATCTCCAATGTCGTTTTTCCAACCGGCATTGACTGCCGCCATGATCTGGGCGAGCCTAACCGGTTCGATGTGTATTACGGGATGGCTGATGATCGCATTGGTGTAGCCCGGCTTGACTTGCCCGACGATTTTTTACCGGCTAGCGACCCACGAAAGTAGTCCCTTATTGATGAACTTTAAGTGCCTAAAATAAAACCGGGGATCCAAGCCAGTAAGAGGATCTTTCCTCCAGCTGTACCGCACGGATCCCCGGCTAAAAGATTTAAAAGTGTTTGCTGGTTCGGTTACTTCTTTTTACCGGTTGTACCGATGTCGATCTTGGAGGAAGACTTCCCAGACTGGTAATCTGAAGGTGCTTTCTTTACACCTTCACTTGGTGCTTTTTTCTTGTCCTTGCTGATTTTATCCTTACTCATAGTTGTGAAATTAATAGTGATAAGTTGTGATTAGTTCTAAAAAACAAAATACAAAATTTCCTTTGCGCACCATCATTTTTGTATTTCTTGTTTAGCGCGGTCAAATTCATCTTTATAGATACGGCCTGCTTTCATCACAAACTGGATGTGTTCCAGCGAAGAAACATCCAGTAGGGGATTGCGGGACAATGCGACAATATCGGCGTATTTGCCAACCGTTAGGGAACCTGCTTTCGTGCTTATTCCAAGCAGATCTGCGGCGTTCACGGTTGCGGCCTGTATCGCCGCCAGCGGCGTACAGCCGTACTTCACCATGTACTTAAACTGCTTACCGTTCCATCCATGCGGGTAAACACCGGCATCGGTACCAAAAGCTATTTTAACACCCGCCTTTACAGCCCGCTGAAAGCTAAGGCGCTGAATTTTTCCCACGAGCTTTTCCTTGTCAATAATTTTTTGAGGAGTACCGTGCTTGAGGTAGTCGCTGAGAATGTATTCATCATCATAAATATCAGAAACGAGGTAGGTTCCTCGGGCTTTCATCATTTCAATCGCCTCGTCATCCAGAATACTGCCGTGTTCAACCGAAGCCACACCGGCACGTACGGCCATTTTAATGGCCACTGTACCGTGGGCATGCGCGCAGGCTTTTTTCCCCCATAAATGCGCTTCATCAACAATGGCGTTCATTTCTTTCTGAGTGAACTGCGGACCTCCGACGCTCTCCTCTTCGCTTAATACCCCGGCGCTCGCACCAAACTTGATCACATCTGCTCCGTACTTGACGTTATACCGAACCTGTTCCCTTACCCCGTTTTCACCGTTCGCCACCCCGCTCATTTGCCCTGGCCGCACCCAATTGAGATACGGCGAAAAACCGTTAAGGTCACCATGACTGCCCGTGCTTCCAATGAAAAGGGTTGCTGCGAGGATACGAGGACCCGGGATATCGCCTCTATTAATGGCATTACGAAGCGCGACATCCATAAAAGCTTGTGAGCCAACGTCCCTGCAGGTCGTAAATCCCGCTTCCAGTGTACGCCGCGCATAGAGATGCGCTACAATGGCATAGTCGATGGGTGTCTTGCGAAAAATGTCATCGTAATAGTTATCGCCATGCTGAGCGGTCAAATGTGTATGGCAGTCTATGAGACCCGGCAGGACCGTACACGAACTCAAATCGATTATTCGGGCCGCCGCGGGAATTTTGAGACTTGCGGCAGCACCGACACGGGCAATCGTGTCGTGGTCAATGAACACAAGCTGATTATCCAGGAGCTTTCCCGAGACGACGTCCAGTAAATAGCCTGCTTTGATAACGGTTACGGTGTCCTTTTGCGCAAATACCTTTTGCGTGAAAACGTGTTGCGCCATAAGGAAAAGGATAAGGACAACCGGCTTCCTGAACGTCCTGAGCCGCAACACAAACATGGGTATATTCTTACATGCCCTCAATATCCGGGATTTTGGACAAGTTTTGAGTTCGCATTGATCTCCTGTTGAGGTATAGGGAATACCAGCTTGGGTGAATTAAAAGGCAAGGCGCTCACGTTTTGGCGGGTACGTTTCGAGTCGTGCAGAAAAAACCCGCCTTCGAACGCCAGTTCATGTCTTCGTTCGGTAAGGACATCACTTATTGCAAGGGTTGTAAGTGGTGCAATCTTCGCCCGCGCCCTTATTTGATTGACATCGTTAAGCGGAATATCTCCAATGGCCGAGGACGTTGAGATGTTAAGGTTTGATTCGGCTCGAATCAGATAAAGCTCGGCCAGCCGAATTATGTGGACGTTACCAAACCGATTATCGAACTTACCGTTTCGAAGCACACCGCCCGCATCAAGCCGGTATATGGATTTGCGAGTATCCCCCAGAGTATACTCATCCACAAAATTCTGTCTTAAGACGATATCGCCCCGGCCTGCATTTTCTGAACCTGCATAAAACGTGTTGAGGTAATTTGAAATAGTTGGCTGGATAACGTTTACCTGAATGGCGAAGATATCTTCCAGTGTGTTGGCCACGTGGATCTGCTGCTTGCCCGGATATGGGAATTCATCGGCAAAGTTCGCATTGAGCTTGAAAACGCCCGAAGCAAGGACCTTTGTGGCTTCGGCAGCGGCGTTAGGGTAATCACCTTTTTGCAAATAAATCCGACTAAGTATCGCTGAGGCTGCATAACTTGTTGCATAAACATCATTTGACTTGGGAAGCAGGGTTTCTGCAGCGCTTAGATCAGTGATCGCCTGCTGATAGACCTGGGTAACCGATGCCCGCGAAACCAGGGAGGAGGGATCAATTACTTTGGTCGGGGTTAGCACAATAGGTACTCCTGGGTTAGCGGCCGGATCCCCGTCATTCCAAGACCGGCCGAATAACCTTACAAGGTCGAAATAGGTCATTCCGCGAATAAACCTGGCTTCGCCCTCGACTCGTTTACGGGCGGCCGAATCGACCTTGGAAAGGTTCGCGAGCACGTTGTTGCTCTGGTTAATAGCCTCGTAGGCGTAGCTCCATACGTTGTTCACAAAGATGTTGTTTACCGGAATGTTCTGAGCGACTAGTTGCGTCAGTTGCTGATAAGTTCCCTGCCAGTTCACGATACCCTGAGTCGCGAGAAGGTCGGGATAGAGATAGACGCCTCCGCCGTAAAGATCCTGCAGGCTCATTCGGTTGTAGGCGCCTATGAGCGTGATTTGCACATCGGTGGAGGTCGTGATAGCCTGGTCCTGCTGGATCTGCTGATAGGGATTCAGATTCAACTGCTTGTTACAAGCCGTCGAAACGAGAAAGAAAGCGAGTAACGCTGTATATACTATGTTAAGTTTCATTTGTCTGGTGAGTTAAAGGCCAACGTTGAGACCAAAAGTGATTGTCCGTGGCTGAGGGGCGGAGTAAAAATCAACGCCTAGGTTTATATTGGACGCCTGAAAGTCAGAGTTGACTTCCGGATCCCACCCTTTGTATTTCGTGATCAGGAAGAGATTGTAGCCGTTGACAAACACTCTGAGATGTTCAATATGAACTTTTGCGAGTAAGGCCTTTGGAATCGTATAGCCTAATGAAAGCGTTTTCAAGCGTATGTACGACCCGTCAGTGAGGTACCTGCTTGAAGGATTCGTACCATTTCCAGCAAACAGGCGCGGTTCAGGAACAGTTGTTCTGTCACCTGGTTTGTCCCAGTAATTCATCTGATCCGAAGTCTGATTGTCGTATCCGTTTCCGGCGGCGCTCGACATATACTGTCCTCCCCCATTGTAAATTTTGCTGCCAAAGGCGCCCTGGAAGGTGATCGAAAGGTCAAAACCAAAAAGGGCGAAGTTGTTCGTGAAGCCACCGGTATACTTGGGAGTAGGACTTCCCAGCACCACGTTTTGAGCGGCATTATAATCCTTTGTCGTCCCCCGGTTGAGGGTTTTATTGGGGTTTTTCGTGTTTAGTCGGTATAACGCATCCCCATTTGCCGGGTCGACCCCTGCATACTCCCGCCCGTAGAAAACTCCAATGGGCTGGCCGGTTATCACCCGGTTGAGATCATTGGTGCCCAAAATTAGCCCGTTGACATAAGTCACCACATTTTTGTTGTATGCCGCGTTAAAGATGCTGGTCCATTTAAATTTGCCGACAAACAGATTGCCGGTGAGTTCCAGTTCATATCCCTGATTGTACAGTCTGCCCAGGTTCTGAGTCTGCGTGCTCAAGCCCAGTGTTTGAGGGATGTTCACATTAAGAAGAAGGTCCCGCGTATTTTTACGATAGTAATCGAAAGCGCCGGACAAACGGTTATTAAAAAAGCCAAAATCGGCTCCCAAGTCTATCTGCGTTGTTTTCTCCCACTTGAGATTCGGGTTTGCAATCTGAAAAAACCGCTGACCGGCTGCGCTGTTGTAATAAGCGTCACCCGAGAAGAGTCCTAAAGCCGCGTAATTGGCAATACCGTTGGTACCAGGAATCCCAATATCGGCGTTTCCGGTAATCCCGTAACTCCCCCGCACCTTTAGGTTGCTTAGGGTATTGCTATTCTTCAGGAAGTTTTCTTCTGTGACCACCCAACCCACTGAACCGGCCGGAAAGAAACCATACCGGTTATTCGCACCAAATCGTGAAGATGCTTCGTCTCTCCCACTCACAGAGATGAGGTACTTGTTTTCGAAGCCGTAGCTCGCGCGCGCAAAGTAGGATACAAAACTATACTCTGATTGACGCGAAAAGCCGTTCGAAATAACAGCGGCAGACTGGATTGTCCTGTAGGCGTCGGAAGGAAAATTCTTCCCCTGGACATCGTTGTCCAGCCGGTTACTAAATTCATAACTCGTCCCTAATGTAAAATCAAGCGAATGCCTGGTGTTAAGAAGAGTTTTATAGGTCAAGTAGTTATTAAAGGTATAATGTATGACCCCGATCGTGGAATTTTGACCGAAGCCGTGCGGGGTAGCCTCATTTCTGACCGTTAGACTATTGAAATACTGGTCTTCGTTCTGATTGGTCTGGTCTACGCCGAACTCGGTTCTAAAGGAAAGGCCTTTCAGGAACTCCCAATTTGCGAATACATTGCCTAACGTGCGATAGACATTCGTGTGATAATAGGCGTTATTTACGCTGATTAGCGGATTGTAATAAAGGGGGTAGTTGGTATAAGCACCGGGGGGCGTACCGCTGACCAGGCCTGACCGCGGATCGATCAACGGGGTTACCGGAGACAGTGCCACAATCTGCAGATTGGTGCTAAACGCGTCGTCGTTGCTTATCCGCTTATTTAGGGTATGTATAAAATTGAGGTTCATCCCCACATCAAGCTTATCAAATACCTTGGTTGTAAGGTTGAGCCGACCGCTGTAGCGCGAGAAAGAATTGCTTTTAAGGATTCCCTGCTGGTTTAACGCCTGGCCACCGATATAATAGGTAGTCTTTTCGTTGCCGCCTGAAATGTTAAGATCATATTCCTGCTGAGGAGCATTTTGGAATGCTTGTTTCTCCCAATTGGTGTTGGTCGCCGCCCAGTTGGTGTTACCCGCGGCGAGACTAGTGAATTTGGATTCGACTTGCTTCTTATAATCTGCCTGGGACGCTGCCAGTGACGGGTAGAGCCCCGCTGCAAAGTCTTGTTTTGCAGCGCCCACGCCGGCACGCTCCTCAATCTGCAGCCATTGCTGTGAATTAAGGAAATTACGATGCCTTGAAGGCTGGCTATTACCAAGCTGTGCCGTAAAGTTAATCGAAGCTTTCCCCGCGCGGCCTTTTTTAGTTGTAATCAATATAACCCCGTTCGATGCCCGGGCACCATAAATCGCCGATGACGCGGCGTCCTTCAGGATTTCAAATGAGGCAACATCATTAAAATTGATTTCGGCTAAAGGATCGGTGGCCGCGGTGGTGCTGCTTAAATTTTCGTTATTAATAATAATACCATCTACGACAACTAGCGGCTGTGTGCCGGCCGAGATAGAAGCAGTTCCCCGAACGCTGATCTTTATTCCCTGACCGAGTTTCCCGTTGTTCGCCTGAACGAAGACTCCCGCGGCCTTTCCTTGAATAGCTTGTTCAAATGTCGTGACGGGTGTATTTTCCACTTCTTTTCCAGTTACAGATGCGATCGCCCCAGTAACGTCGGCCCGCTTTTGGGTTCCATAACCGACAATAAGCACCTCATTAAGCTGTTTTGAATCGGGCTGTAACTGAATATTAAGCGTTCCGCCGCTGATTAAGACGGTCGATTCCCGGTAGCCAACATATTTGAAGCTAAGTTGTCTAGCTCCAGGCGGGACACTGAGTCGGTAGGCTCCCTTTGAGTCAGTTTGTGTCCCCACACCCGAGAAACCTTGGACAAGAACGCTTACTCCAGGTATTCCCGAGCCATCCTTCGCGTCTGTCACCGTTCCTGATAACAGTGTTGTTTGAGATTTTGCAAGTAAAAACGAGAAAATGAGGCATAAAACTCCAAGTAATCGTGTCATCATCGCTTTTTTCTATAATGAGAGTGAGGTTAGTTTGGCAATTTAATAAAAAGACAAACTTTGTAATCAAAAACAAACCCAAAAACTTTATTTTTCACCTGGTACTCCTCGTTAAGAGTGAAGAAATCGAATTTGACGACTTAAAACTTGTCCTTTTGGTCCACTGCTGTAAAGCCCTGTCCTGAAGTCAAAAAGAATGTGAGTATTACAGCGATTTAGGGATTAGCATAACATCGTAACAGACAGTAAAATATATATCCTATAGGACACGGCCTTGCTGAAGCAAGACCGTTTGCTTATTTTTCCTTCGTTTTCATAAAAAATTTAAGGTTTAAAAGGTCACATTTTCTACGTGTGGCCTTTTTTATTCCCTTGTTTCATAGTATGAATATACTATAAACATTTGAGAGTTAGGTATTTAACTTATAATTTCTCGCTTTTCTTTCCTTTTCTGGTCGGTGGGTTTGTGACTCGTTCACTCACCGTACTTGCCTTTCTCGTGGCATCCAGTCAGGCGAAAGAATTCACTAAAAGGAACCACCCGAGGAGGAACATAAGCAAGCGTCCTGCCTGGCAATGGACGTCACCGCCCGGCAGATGGCTACCGGCCTCCGGCGTACCCTGCGGGAACACTTCCCCTCGCTCATGGAGCAGCTGGAAGCCCTGCCCGACGTACGGGCACGTAAAGGCTACTCAGCCGCTGAGCTTGTCATGGGAGCGGTCTCGATGTTCCTCTTCCAGGACGGCTCCCGTAACCGGGCAAACCAGAACCGCAGTGAGCCCTGTTTTGGAGAAAACTATGCCCGGCTGTTCGGTATGGATATGCCGCATCTTGATACGGTGACCGACTTTCTGCGCACGCTGGAAGTGGAGGCGCTCGAAAAGGTAAAAGCGGCCCTTACCGGTGTTCTCATCCGGGCGACCAGTTTTCAGGGGCGACCGGCTCCAGGGGCGTTATCTCATGGTTGCCGCCCGTGCCAGTGGAATCGGTAAGTACAGCACCGACCCTACCGGTACGCTCCTGGGCCGGCGGTATAAGGACGGCACAAAGGCCTACTTTCGCTATGTACACGGCATAATGGAAAGCTATGCTCGAAAAGTAACTGGAAGTCTACCAATAATTAATCCCTGAATCGCTGTAAATGTATACCATTTTTAACTAAAACGATTTTAGGACTCTACATCATAGAAGTCGCCGAACTGGACTTAGGAATATCGATACAAAAAAAGCCTTCTCCCCAGCGGTAAGAAAAATGAAACAGCGGCACGGGGATATTCCCTTGGAGTATATATGCCGGCTGCTGGGGAAGACTGTTCAGACTTATTATTATCACATCCGGTATCAGAAAAGAGTAGCTGAAAATGAGCTCGTCATTCTAGAAAGAGTAAAAAGTATTCGGGTGCATTTGCCTGGGGCCGGTGTACCGAAATTGCGGCATATGATCTCTTTAGATGCTGGGCTTGCCGCCAGATGTCCAGGCAGGGATACTATGTACGAGCTCCTGCGTTCGCATCACCTGCTACTGCTTCGACGGGGTAGGCGGGGTCCCACCACAACAGACTCCCGGCACCGGTATAAGAAATATCCGAATTTGGTCAGAGAGCAGGTAACTAATAGGCCTAACGAGCTGTGGGTTAGCGACATAAGTGCGCCACGAAGGTGCAATAGCAGCTGTTGTTATTGTACCGGCTGGTTTTTGACCGGCAGTTGTAATACTGCCCCACCTAACAGAGAAGTTGGGTGGAAGGGGGTTGCGAAATTTTACCGTGTACTGACGGCGAGATGAAATGAGCAGAGCAGCCTTAAATGTACCAAAGGCAGTCCATTTATTGTCAGTTGGGCTACCGTAGAATCTATGATGAGACAACAAAGCATGCGTCGGAAGCTTCTGTATTTACTCAACCAACCTTCAATAAGCAAATGGGCTTGGAGGATTGTGGTCCGCTCTATCAGTCTTTATGTTACTGAAGGAGGAATTAATCATTCGGTGATGGGTTTTCTCCCTAGCCATCACCCAGAACCACCAGGAGTAGAGCATGCCATCTAAGGATTCAAAGGTCAGAAATCGGAACGTGGGAACTCGTTCTTCTTCGCCTACTTCGAAAATAGGCTATCGGCAGCGGCCCGAAATGAAGGAGCGCGAGGACGGAGCCAGTGTAGTAGTCCGAGGTCGGGAAAACCGTCCACATGGCGAAGGCTGGCAGGGAATCGATACCCTTTCTGAGACGGAGATACAATCCATGGACTTGGATTACTCGGCAGATGCTGCCTGGGTTCTCAGCGTTCAAAGAAAGGTGTATCAGTGGAGTAAAGCAAATCCCAACGAATCGTACCGAGAATTGTGGAACCCGAGTAACTGAGCCGCGCAATTTAAGGTGCGCCTGGAAACGCGTAGCTAGCAATAAAGGCAAGCGGACACCGGGCATCGACGGGGAAACGGTAGGAAGTATCGTTCGTGATATTGGAATCAGTGACTTCATAAGTCAGCTACATAAAGACCTAAAAGACGGAACTTACCGTCCTAGTCCATGTCGCAGAAAACTAATCCCCAAAAACGGACAGCCAGGAAAATTTCGACCTCTTGGTATTCCTACCGTTAAAGATCGCGTGGTTCAGAGCGCGATCAAGCAAGTATTGGAGCCTTTAGTTGAAGCGCGCTCCCGACATATCTCGTACGGCTTTCGGCCTGGACGCGGTTGTCATGGTGCGCTGGAACACATCCGAATGTCAATCCGTCCAAGAAAAACTAACAAGGAAAATGGTATGCGAGACGAAATGCCCTACCAATGGGTTATCGAAGGCGACATCCAGGGATGTTTCGATAATATCGACCATCACTTGCTAATGAACCGGGTACGAAAACATTCGGCTGACGCAAAGCTTAACCAATTACTTGTTAAGTTTCTTAAAGCAGGAATTTTGTCCGAGGAACAGTTCTTAAGAACAGATGCCGGAACTCCGCAAGGAGGGATCTGTTCACCATTGCTTGCAAATATTGCATTAGGGTTAATTGAAGAACGCTATGAGAGGTAGGTAAATCAGAAGACCAAAACGCAAGAAAGGCGCAAAAGCGATGGTGTTAAGGCCGCACTAGCTTCACGAATGCTTGATCGGAAAGCGGGTAGAACAGTGTTCTTTCCATTTCGTTATGCCGATGACTTCGTGACACTTGTAGCTGGTACAAAAGAAGATGCTCTAAACGAGCGAAATGCATTAGAAATCATATTGAAAAACAATATGGGTCTTACTCTTTCGCCTGAAAAGACAAAAATCACCCCGTTAACAGAAGGTTTCCAATTCTTAGGTCACCGAGTGCGTATGTGCTGGAATGAACGCTACGGTTGGACACCTCGGATCGAGATACCTAAAGAAAAAGTAGCAGATCTTCGATACAGGGTGAAACAATTGACTGGCCGACGTACGGTTTTATGGTCATTGGAAAAACTGCTTAAGAAACTTAACCCAATTCTGCGAGGATGGGCAAACTTTTATCATTACTGCACCGGAGCAAAAACGATTCTTAATAACCTTGATTGGTACGTAAGAGATCGTATTTACAGGTGGTTAAGAAAGAAGTTTCCAAAGGCAAATGTTCAAATGATAATGAGACATCGCAAACCAAGTAAGGTACGCCCTACTCGTAAAGTATGGAGTACGGCGAAAGTAGAGCAGTATCAGATGGACATGCTTAAGGTAATGCGCTACAAAAGAGGTTGGATGAAACCGGCTGACTTTACTTTGATTCCTGGAGAGCCGGATGGATAACGAAAGGTGCAAGTCCGGTTCGGCGAGAAGGCAAGCGAAACCGCTGGTTAAAACCAGAATGGCGCGCTTGCCTTACTCTCCCCCTACATTTCTACTTACGCCGGCTTCTGCTACCTGAGCCTGATAACAGATGCCTACTCGCACCGGATCTTAGGGTACCATGTTCACCATAACCTGACAACTTACGGCCCGGCTACCGCACTTAAAATGGCCTTACAAACTCTAGACCCGGCCATCGTCCTGCCCCTGATCCACCACTCCGACAGGGGCAATCAGTATGCATCAGATGCCTATATTGCCCTGCTTGCGACCCACCCTGAAATTGATATTAGCATGACTGAGAAAAGTGATCCCTATGAAAATCCAGTAGCAGAACGGGTGAATGGAGTCTTAAAAACAGAGTTTAACATGAATAAATTGTTTGCCACAATGAAAGAAATTAAAGTAGACCTTGACGTGAGCATTTCGAATTACAATGAATTACGACCGCATGCTTCCTGTGATTACTATACCCCTATAATCAAGCGCACTTAATGTGTGGTGTGTTACCAAAAAGATGGAAAAACTGGTACAAGGAAAAACAGGCAGCTTTACTGAAAGCGAAGCAAGAAATCTACCTTTGAATTACATGCCCGGGAGGGAAAATCAAAAAAGTATACCAGCACTAAAACTATAGCAGTAAAACCACCCCACAAGACTAAAACCTAGCTAGGAGTTTACATTCCCTTGGATAAGAAAAAATTAGTACAGGAATTAATTGATAAACTGACATAAGGGCACCTCTAATAGCTCAGAAATGCAAATTTATTTTATCAAACATTTGATAGAGAGAAGGTTGACTGCTGTATTTCGGTGTGAAAACATTCAAGAAGAGTAAAGCTATTGGATTTTTTGATGAAGATTTCAAGCTGGATAAATAACCAAAATGGGCGATCCGCTCACGAGGCTTGCCGATGGGGTGAATTTTGAGATTCAGAAATTATTTTAATACGAATTTGCATATAGATTCCGCCGGCAAAGGTGGACGCAGGCCCTATGATTATGTACTCATGTTGAGGTCATGATGGTTTGGCGAAGAGTTAGGGATTAACTCCGCGGGCGTAGCCGCTCCGTTGATCCCGTGTGTGGGGTGGCTTCAAACCATCATCGACCCTTCGGGTCTTTTTTGCTTGATACTTGCAAGCTCAAACAAGCTTGGCTTGCCTCGTAAAGCAAAAAACCTCACGTAGTGAGGTCGATGATGGCTTGGCGGAGAGTTAGGGATTCGAACCCCAGGACCCTTTAACAAGTCAACAGTTTTCAAGACTGCCGCAATCGACCGCTCTGCCAACTCTCCGCATTAAATGTACGCATCAATTGATTTACCGAACAAGCCCCCGATCTAATTTTCCAGAGCTCTTCTAGTCGTGCTCTAGGGGGTGCGGGAACAAAAACGATCTGGTGCCGTAAAAGCAGGGAATTTAATTCATAATCTGTCGTACATGAAGTTAACTGCGAGTCCTGTTTTATATCTCTCCTTAATTGTTTGTGTCCTGCAATTCAACTCGATGTCTCAGGTTTTCGCGCAGGACGGCGTCAGTAAAACGTCCAGCAGCGCAGGTGTGAATATGGCGTCTATGTCCATGTATTATGACTTCGCCAACCAGAACTGGCAGGGCTCCGACGAACACAAGATCCTTGCCGACCTTGAGTTCTTCAAATACATGAATGACACATATGGTATGAAACTGGATGTTTTCCTGCTTGACGGCGGCATCATCGACAACGGTCAGTTATGCAGGCCCGTTCCCGGGCGAAGTGCATACGGGACCTTTAATTCCCATTGGGTCCTTAAGCGATTCCCCAATCAGTTCCATAATCTTTATGATCTTGCGAACTCCTTTGGCTGCAAACTGGGAATGTACATTGGTCCAGACGGCTTTGGTAACACGCCCGAAAAAGCGCAAAGAAGGATCGCTTTTCTTGGAGACCTCGCCCGTAACTATCACATGGCGGTCTTTAAAATGGACGCCTGTGCGGGCAAGCTGCGACCCGAAAAGGAGTCTTACCTTATTGAAGCGATCAAAAAAGCTCGCGCCTTGACACCAGGTCTCCTGGTGCTCAACGACGGGGTTCCCTTAAGTCATGACCTTCGACCTTACATAGCGTCGACTAATTGGGAAGGCCATGAAAGTTATGTGGATGTGAATGATTTCAATGCGCTAACCGGTCTCAATCATCGGCTTGGCTCAATGGATAAACCGGTTACGCCAGGCCTAAGCCGCTTTCTTGATGACAAGGGAATAGGTCTTTCCTCGTCACTAGACGCTTGGGACGACGACCTTATTCTTCAGGCATTTAACCGGAACACCCTTTTTGCCCCACAGATATTTGGAAATCCCTGGTTGCTTAAGGACGAAGAGCTGCCTCGACTGGCCCACATTTTTAACCTTCACAAAAAGTACAACGATATCCTTGTCAACGGCAAAATACTGCCTGCTTCACAATACGGTGAAAACGCCGTATCAAGGGGGAACGACGATACCCGGCTTATTACGCTTCGGAATCTTAGCTGGTACCCGCGTAAGTTCAAAATCAAAATTGACAGCACGATAGGTATCAAGGCCGAAGGTACTTATATGGCAAAGCAGTTGTTTCCCACTGAAAAGTACATTGGGAGATTTACTCCCGAGAATGAAGTCGAAGTGGAAGTACAACCTTTTAGGGCTGCCCTGTTCCTTATAACCCAGCACCCATCAGAGATTGACCTAAGGGGATGCGATTACCAGGTTTTGGAAGAGGTCTCAGGCAAACCTGTTGTTATTAAATTGCTTGGCCTGCCAGGTCAAAAAGTTAAGCTTAGCTGGGGCGGAAGCGAACTTCCAGTCTCGCAGGCGTTTTTAAACCGGAGTCTCAGATCTACTTTTTTTCGGAAAGGCATTTCTTTCAAGTTTCCGGGCCCTAAATTCAAAAACCCCTATCACCGTAAGCTAGGTGATCTGTCATCCTATACGGTTACACCGGCTCTGGCTTCTTATCTCTACGAAGGTTCCTGCTTTGCGGCCGATAATAACGCCCTCGAGATTCGTAGTCTCGATAGGGCGGGGCAAAGCACGATACGTACGGTCAATCTGGCCCGAAACGCTTTTTTCCTTGACAGCTCCTTTACAAAACTTGGTTTATGGGATAAAAACGCTTTTGACGGGGAGTCGAATACCTATTTTTCTACCAATCGTGTCACCTCTTCAAAAGGCACCGAGGCCGGCGGCGGCTTTAGACTTGATGTTGGCCGTGTAGAAAAGATCGACCAGGTTGTATTCGAATCAGTAACGCCAGATTTTGATCCAAGGCAGGTCGAGATCTCGAACGACCTGCATAGTTGGACAACAGTACCAGCAACTAGTATAGGTTCGAACCTCACGGTGAACTGCCCGGCGAACACATCTTTCAGGTACTTGCGGTCACTTAAGTCCCCAACCCAGGTTAGTGAGATCAAAGCTTATGAACATGGACGCTTGTTAGGCCGTCAGACCTGGAGAGCGTCAAATCTTTTCAAGATCCTAGACCCGGGCAAGGTAAAAAACGCTTACAGACTTGAATTTAAGATTAGGAAAGCCGCCCCTAACAGCTTATTGGCGGTAAGTGTACCCGGTTCTTATGAAGGTGAATCGGTTTACGCCGCCCTTCTTGTTGATGGCAAAGTAATAGGCGCGCCTGATCGGAGTCCGGCATACCCGTACAACAACTGGGTAGATTTCGGCAGTGGCAAAGGAAACTACACGTTCTATTTCCCTTTCTCAAAGTCAATGCTTAAAAAGAACCTCGAGGTAGTCGTTGTCGGTACCGATGACAGGAGTGCACGCCTCACACCCGAGGCCTGGATGACCACTACCAAGCCTCCCTACAACGAAAAGCTGCTGGTTCTAAAATAACTGATAAATAACTAAACCATTTGAATGCCCTTTTCATGCAGGCTGGTGAAAAGTATACTCAGGAAGTCACTGCGAAAGGACATTTCGTCGTGAACATCAAGTATCCAGACTAGAACCTTCAGTTCTATTCCGCCCTCCACAAAATTATTCAGGAAGATCTCAGGCTTGATCTTTTTGTAGATGAGCCGCTGCTTATCAAGCTCATCGGCGATGACCTTTTTAGCAAGTTCAATGTCAGAGCCGGGAGCGAGTTTGACCAGGAGCTCAACACGCACATTATTGTTGCTGTAGGTCCAATTGACAACCCGTTCTGACAAGAGATCTCCGTTGGGTACGATCACTTCTGAGCCTTCAGTAGTAATGAGCTTGCTGGATCTTATACCAATATCCTTCACTCTTCCTTTACGGGTACCCACCTCGACCAGATCACCGATTTGGAACGGCCTTTCAAAGATTAAAATAATGCCTGATACAAGATTATGGACAATATTCTGTAAGCCAAGACCAATTCCAACACCCAGCGCGCCAAGTAAGATAGTGATCTTATCAAGAGGGAGGCCTGAGGCGGCGATCGCGAACAAAAATCCTACGATCAATAGTATGAGACGTATTATGGCAAGTTTTGAGCCTTTACGTTTGAAATCAGGGTTGCCGGCGTCACTTTGATCGTCAAAGAAGTAGCCGGTGAATTTCTGAAGTACACTTGACAAGTAGAGTATAAATATGAACAGAAGGAGGTTACCCGGTGTGAACTCCGTGCTGCCTATCTTCCAGGGCGTATTTAAAAAGTCCTGCGTCTGGGTGAACAGGTAGTCAAAAACATTGAGGTTATCTGTAAGGGTGACCAGCCAGGCGGCGACCAATAGAAAAATGAGGTAACCGTTGAGCGATGTTCGCAGGGCCCTGTTATGCATTGGTCTCATACTACCGAATGCGTAACCTTTACGCATCGCCTCGAGGAGGAGCGCGTTATTAATGACTTGGATCAATGTGCGCAGGGCAATCGCCTCGCAAAGCCCGTAGGATGCTGCAAGACCAAGCTGGATAGCAAGAGTTACCCATCCAAAAATATTCAACACAGCGGCGAGACCCGACAGGGCAGTTACGGTCCAGATCGTCCAACGAAGAAAGGGTGTGTCGTAATTCGTTCCTTTAATTGCTTTCAGAAACGAAAAACCAGCAAAACACGCGGCGGCCGAAATGACCGTGAGAATGACCCGGATGCTAAAATGATACTTAAAGACATTGCTAAATAGAAAGAATGCGGCAAAAAGCGCCGAAAAGACGACAAAGTGTCTATATGCTAAAGTTGGAATCCGTTGCCTTAGAAGAAAAATAAGGATCGTACAGACAACAAGCTGCATAAGACCCTGGTAGAGCGCTGGGGTGTTCACATCAAGAAAGGGGACGAAAACAAAAAATAACAGCAGCGAGACAACAACGGGGTAGGATCCCAAATAACGTATTTGACGCACGGTGGAAGCCTGCCCTGCCGAGAGTCGCTTAAGCCGGTAAAAGTTATATGTTATCCAAACAAAGAATAGGCAAATTAAAACGAACAGTGCCAAGCAGGCGCCCGAGTTATGGCCTATATAGGAATTGAGGATGCTTTCTTGCCCGCTAAAGAAATTTGGAGAAATAAGATCATGGCCGGTCTTGTTTTGCGCCCCTAACCATATATAAGCGTAGTTTCTGTGGAATACATCTTGCCAAAAGTTGTTCATTGCCGAAGCAACCTTGTCCTGCAGATCGACCGAAAGGAACCATGAGGCGCTTACCTTAGCCTGTAGGCCGCTAATCCGCTTAAAGTCGGCCTTACTCAGAGAACTCGTTTGGATCCACTTACTTTTAATGCTGGCCACCTCGCTGTTAATAAGCGCATGGTAATTGCTATCGATCGTCTTTTTTGTTAAGACCGAATCTTCTGCCCGGGTGAAAGCCTTCATCTGATCGTTAAGACGCACGAGCTCCTTGTCATAACCAATGAGTCTTGACTTCCAACGGTCAAGCTTTTCGGATATATCGTCCAGCATGACGTCGTACATCTGAAGATTATTGACATCGGCAAGGCTTAGCTTGCTGGCCATTTTTTCCTTGATAAGTACAAGACCTTTATCTAGTGCGGGCAGCTCCTTTTCAATGTCGGCGGTGTTGAAGCCCTGATCACTCAAACTAAACACTCGGTTTAAGGTAACGTGCGCATCCTCGAGTTCTTTGAGGAGAACGTCGACGGGCTGCTGGGCCTTGACAACCGGGGAACTTACAGGTTTCTTTTTATGTCCCTGAACCGGCCTGGCTTCCAGCGTCGCGAACGACAAGATACAAACGCATAAAAGAGATTTCGTAAAAATCATTGGCGAATCGTATTACGTAAAGGCCAGGCACATATCTCGGCTTTAGGGCGGCTAACTTTTTTGCGGGCGAGACAGATCTGCAGGCTGGTATCAAGATCAAATCCCGCCAGGAGTATGACCGAATTAAAGTACAACAAGAGCGCCGAGCTTTTCATAAAAATGCTGTCTTTAAGCAGTTCCCCGTAATATTCACGGCCCAGGTCAAATAAGGTAAGCCCTTGTAGACCAGGAAGAACGAGGTGGCGCGTTCGCTCAAGCGAACTTCTGTACCACCCGAGCCTCAGTAAATACTGGTGTAACCAGTCCATCAAAAAAAGGAAGCAAGGTTGGTCAAAAGCTCCGCAGGAGCCGCGCATGGCCGTTTCGAAAGCGTTTTGACGAAAACTAGTGTGGTGGAGCCGGTATTGATCAACCTGAGGTTTTCGTTGAAGAGTTCGTAATCAAACGTGATACGGGTAGAAGGAATCGTTCTGATGTACGTCACTATTCGTATGAGATCGTCGTACCTGGCTGGCCGTATAAAGCGAGAGCTGAGGTCAAGCACCGGCATGAAAACGCCGCCTTGTTCCAGACCTTTATAATCAAGACCCAGGCTTCTCAGCATCTCCACACGCGCTACTTCATAGAAAGCGGCATAATTCCCGTAATACATATAGCCCATCTGATCGGTTTCGCTGTAGCGAACCCGCAAGCTTACTTCGTGCGTGTACATGACGTTAATGAATATTGCGTTCGTCAAGCACTTTTTGGAACCGGTGTGCATTGATCATGTGCTCCTCACGAGTAGCGGCGAATGCGTGGTAGCCGCTAAAATCGTCCTTAGCGCAAAAGAACATGTAATCGGTCTTGCGGTAATTGAGCACACCTTCAATGGCGGGGATGGAAGGCATTGTAATTGGGCCGGGAGGTAAGCCCGTATTCCTATAGGTGTTGTAAGGCGAAGCGGTCAACAAATACTTGCGGGTAACCCTTTTGATGCTAAAATCATTGTTCGCGAAGATCACCGTTGGATCGGCGTCAAGCTTGATCCCCTGGTGCAAACGGTTTAAGTAGACGCCGGCGATAAGCGGCATCTCATCGGCTTTGTTGCTTTCCTGAGTTACTATTGAAGCCAGGATCATGGCTTGGACCACATTGAGCTCGGCTTCTGAAGCCTTTCTAACCCTGTCGGCGTTCCAAAATCGTTTCGATTCCCGGTTCATGCGGATTAAAAATTCTTTAGCAGAGGTGTTCCATTTGAACTGATACGTGTTTGGGATGAACACCGTATAGATGTTCTCGACCGAATAGCCAAGGCTATCAGCAAACTTAGGGTCGTTCAAAAGACCAAGCAGCGAAAGGGAATCGGCTTCGAGCCGGTGGCTCACAAAACCGGCTAAATTTTCTTTGAGTCTTAACCCGTGCAAAACAAGCTCAACAGGTTCTTGCTTTCCGAGCTGCAGCATTCGAATGAGCTCCTTGTTGCTCATGCCAGATTTTAGGCGGTATTTTCCGGGCTTGATGTTCGTTCCGTACTTGTAGAAGTGAGCCGCCCATACGAAATCATCCGTACTTCTCAGCAACCGATTCTTCTCCAAGTTGTTGACCAGCGCTGAGAAATCCGAATTGGTATGCACGTAGAGGTATTCTTTGCCAGAACTGTCCGCGGGAACATTAGTTCCGTAGATCTTGTTGTAAAAAATGTACAGGACTATGAACCCGGCAGGGAGAATAAAACCAGCCATCCAAACCCAAATCGCCTTTCTTTGCTTAAATTTTACAGGCTGTTTTGCCATGGTGTTAATCTTTAAGGTATAGGTCAATAAACGTTCCCTGCGATATTTTGACCACAGAGTCTGGGATGAATGGAGGGTTTTGTTTGTAAACCCTTGCGCGAAGCGTATCGTGCGTGGTCGAGTCATAACGAACCCGGCCGAGTAAAAGTTGCGCCCCTCGTATCGCGAACTTGGCGTCATCCAAGTTAAGGCCCACCAGATTGGGCAAAGTTAGTTCGCCTCCGTTCCCGTCCCCTAATAGGATCCCTAGTTTGCTTCCTTTGGGCACACTGGCACCTTCGGCAAGTTTCTTTCCCTTCCAGGTCACTCCCAGTACTAGGTCGAGGGCGATGTCGTGCTTGTAGGTTATACTGTCTGTGTAAAGACCAAGCCCTTTTAGGATCGATTCATATTCTTTAAATGGAGTGTCTTCAAAACGCGGGATGTGAACACTGGGAGCTGTGTAAGTAACTATCGTCAGATATATTGTGCGATTTTCTTTGACCTTCTGGCCACCTGCCGGATTTTGGTCTATAACCAGCCCGCCTGGTTTGTCATTCACAAAGACCGAATCGATCTTCACATGGAACGACTTATTTTCCAAATTGCGGGTAGCCTCGCCGACCTGAGAATTTAAGACCAGCGGAACTTCAACCTCTTCACCATGACGGGTAAAAATGTCCAGGCATTTGATCAAAAAGAAGATTAATACCAGGAATATTCCCAAAGCGATCAAAAGGTTTTTAAGAAAAAGCCAGCTGAACAAAAACTGGGTGAATTCCTTCATTCCTTTATTTTATTTCGCGTTAACCTCATGTGACTCTTTGGGCGCAAGCCTTCCGGCGACCTTGTTCTTTAAAGCGTAATCAAGGATCCTGTTGATAAAACCGGCTGGTTTAAGACCATCGAGTGCTGCCTGGTGAAATATGGCAGTAGCCGGCGTCATACCCGGTAATGAATTTACTTCAATGATGATCACTTCGGCCCGAGGCCCAAATACCCGTACGAAAGCGTCGATACGGCAGTACCCTTCTATATTAAGCAGCCTTGCAACCTTCTTGAGCACTTGTTTGACTTCATCTCCGACAGTCTTTTGATCTGCCGGGCGTGGGGAATACCTTGGTGGGGTGATATTTTGACCTTCTCCAGCAAGAAACTTTTCTTCCAGACTTAGCACATCCGTACCCGCCATTACTTCCGAAGGTTCAAACACCTGATAAACCCTTTCAGTGGTCTCGTTGAGGGTGGTCAGTAGGCCGCCGGTGATTTCCATAAACCGGTCTGCACCGTGAGCGGTTATTAATTCCTCGATCAAAACCTGGCTTTTAATTGGAAACTCTTCGGTGACCGCAAGGTCAAGAACCGCTGCAGAGGCTGCATCAAGGTCATCTTGCCGTCTAAATATCAGTTTTAAAAAGGCTTCGAGCTCCAGGCGGTCTGTGATCTTTTTTACAGCCGAGCTACAGCCGTCGTCAACCGGCTTGGCGATAAATGGATAATCGAACCCGTTCTCGATTCGCTCGATCAAGGCTTGCGGGCCGGCTGCCCAGTCAGCTGCGCTAAATAACGAGTGCCTGGCTGTAAGTATACCGGCCTTAGAAAGGATCTCGTTGGTGCGATACTTATCGATCGTTATTCTGCTGGCCTCTATACCCGAACCGTTGTAAGGCAAGCCAACTCTTTCAAGATCCGCCTGCAGTTCACCGTCTTCTCCAGGCCTGCCATGAAGGGCGATAAAGGCGGCATCGCAGTTCGCTGCAAGTTCATCGAAGCTCACCTCCCGGGGCGCAACAAGATTTGTTTCGGCTCCTAGAAGACTAATTATCGGGCGAGCTTTGAGGATAATCTCTTCAATGACCTCCTGGCTATGGTAAGTAAGTATCTTCTCGCTGATGTCGTCGGCGTTGTCTTTCAGAAGCAGGTTGACAGGGACCTGGTAAAGTCTTATCATACCGCTCGCGCCGGTGAGAAAGACAGGCAGTGGCTTATAGGTGACCCCTGAGCTCAATTTTTCGTAAATATTGCGACCGCTCTCCACAGAGATATGCCTTTCTGAAGAATATCCTCCAAAGATCACCACAACTGTTTTGCGATCCAGTTCGGCCGCCCTCGCCGTGGCAATAGACGCGCTCAATGTGCTGAGAAGATGTTCGTAATGTGCGACATAGCCTCCTGGTTTTAAACGGGCTATTAGTGAGCTATAAATAATGTAGGTAAGGAACTGGCTTGGGTTAAGTCCGATCTCAGCAGCCTGGTGGAAAAAAAAGGAACTTGGTAACATTCCCGAGGTCGTATTCGGATCATTGAGGATGATCTGCCGGTCTTCGGTTATGAAGCCGTCGATACGGGCGTAAACTTCAAAACCAAGGCCAGCGAACAGCCGTTCAGACTCCTGGCAAATCGCCCTTATTTGGTCATCGGGCAGGTCAATGGGTGTGATCTTTCGGGACAGGCCGGGAAGATATTTCGAACGGTAATCATAGACGCCGGTGAATTTGCGTATTTCGGTGGGAGGGAGCGCGACAGCGTTTCCAAGGGTATCGTCAAGAACAATGCATGAGAACTCTTTGCCGGCGATGAAAGACTCAATGAGCACCGCATTTTCCTGAAAGATGCTTTCAATCACGATTTTGGAGGCGCCTTGTGCAAACTGCGTTTGGAAAAGATCGTAAAGGTCCGAAGGGTGATAGACGGTTTCGCCGTCCACTTTCACAGGCAGCCCGGGTCCTTGCCTGAAATCGCCTATTTCTTTAATGATTGCTTCCTTGCCGTCCTGATCCTGTAGCCATTCCCGCTGGGTGATAACACGGCGAAACAGGCTTTGGTCGACCGCTTCCCGAAACTGGTCAAAATCGGCTGTCATGACAACGGTCACTCCGATGGAAGATCCCTGTCTAGAGGATTTAACCACCAGCGGAAAACCGACTTTATTTTGAGCCTGTTCATACAGCAGGCGCTCATTACCGCTGATCCATTCCTGGCGGGTAAAGGCTGTAAAAGCGGGGACGAAGAATCCTTTTTCCCGCATTAGCGTTTTCTGCAGAACCTTGTCCATTCCTAGAGAACAGGCATAAATCCCACTTCCTGAGTAAGGGATACCTTCGTACTCAAGTAAGCCCTGGATACGGCCGTCTTCGCCATTTTCGCCGTGAAGTGTGAGAAAAGCGAAATCAATGTGAGCTTTAAGAGCTCCAATGGGGATAGGTTTGCCGATCTCCTCAAGCAGCTCAAGTTGTTTAGCCGCTTCGTTTGTGCCGCCAAGTTTTGAGTGACCGGCTTTGCCGGTACTATTAATACCACTAAGGCTTTCGGCGTAGATCTGGAAGTCATGGTCCCTTTCATCAAGGAACTTTACCGGGGGGTAGAAATCGCGTATGCTTCCTTTGTAAATATACTGCCAGTCAAGCAGTACCCAATTGCCAAAGCTATCCACAAAAATAGGGAAGGGTTCAAAAAGCGCTTTATTAAGGTTGTCGTAAACGGTTCGCCCTCCTGCGAAAGACACCTCACGTTCACGGGATGACCCGCCAAAAATGATACCGATCCTCATTAGAATGCTGCGCTGGAAGGTCAAATATAAAGAATTTGATACGTCGCATTTGCAGGCATTGTTTCAGGCACATATGGTCTTGCTACCTGTCTCTCTACTTTCGAAGTAGAGATTAATAAGCCACGTGTTTTGACCGAATAAATTCTTAAACTTAACTTTTTAAACCCGGAGATATGTCCTTACCGCACAAATTACACTTTGATACACTTCAGCTTCATGCAGGGCAGGAAGCCGATGAAGTTACCGGCTCCCGGGCCGTTCCTATTTATCAAACCTCTTCGTTCGTCTTCAAGAACGCCGCCCACGGAGCCAGTTTATTTGCCCTCCAGGAGTTTGGGAACATCTATACCCGCATTATGAATCCGACCACCGACGTGTTTGAGAAACGTGTTGCTGCACTGGAAGGCGGTGTAGCCGCCGTCGCCACCGCGTCAGGACAGGCCGCTCAGTTCCTCGCAATCACGAATCTTGCTCAGGCGGGCGATAACATTGTGAGCACTTCGTTCCTGTATGGGGGGACTTATAATCAGTTCAAGGTGCAGTTTAAGAGACTGGGTATCGACGTACGTTTTGCTGAAAGCGATGCGGTCGCGAGTTATGAAAAACTTATAGACGATAAGACCAAGGCTCTTTATATCGAGACCATTGGTAACCCTGGATTCAACGTTCCAGACTTTGACGCTTTGGCTGCTTTGGCTCAAAAGCACAACATTCCGCTGGTCGTTGACAATACCTTTGGCGCTGCCGGCTATTTATTCAGGCCTTTCGAGCATGGGGCGAATGTGGTGGTGGAATCGGCGGCAAAGTGGATAGGCGGCCACGGGAACTCCATTGGCGGGGTACTTATTGACGGTGGAAATTTCAATTGGGGCAACGGAAAGTTTCCGCATTTCAGCGAGCCTTCAGAAGGTTATCACGGTCTTGTTTTCTGGAACGTTTTTGGTTCAGACGGCCCGTTTGGAAACATCGCTTTTGCGATTCGTGCAAGGGTCGAAGGCTTGCGGGATTTTGGCCCGGCAATTAGCCCCTTCAATTCTTTTCTTTTTATTCAAGGCCTTGAAACGCTTTCCCTGCGCGTTGACCGCCATGTCGAGAACGCGCTCAAGCTGGCTCAGTGGCTTGAGGGCCATGAACATGTCGAGCAGGTGAACTATCCCGGACTTGAGAGTTCAAAATATCACGGACTTGCGACGAAATACTTCAAACGGGGTTTTGGCGGTGTTCTTTCCTTTGTATTGGAGGGCGGAAAGGAACGTGCTGCGGCTTTTACCGATAGTCTTAAGCTCGTGAGCCATGTGGCAAACCTTGGTGACGCGAAAACGCTGATCATTCAACCATCGGCAACCACCCACCAGCAGCTTTCAGAATTCGAACAGACCGAAGCTGGCGTCCTGCCTTCCTTGCTGAGGGTATCAGTGGGCATAGAGCATATTTCAGATATTCTCGCTGACTTCGAGCAAGCGTTCGAGGAGGTATTCAGCGAAGCGTCTGTCCTGGCCTGATCTGATCTGCTTTGCAGTCCCCAAGTGTAGTTTCAGATGTGATGGATGAATATTTCTCTGATGGGGAAGCTGTCACGCTGGAAAGTGGTTTTGTCCTTGATGGCTACACGATCGCCTATCGAACGTATGGCACACTCAATCAAGAGCGGTCTAATGTAATTTGGGTTTGCCACGCGCTTACCGCAAATGCCGATGTATTCGACTGGTGGCAGGGATTGTTTGGACAGGACGCGCTCTTCAATCCCACCGTTCATTTCGTGGTTTGCGCAAATATTTTAGGGTCATGTTATGGAACGACGGGTCCGCTCGATGACAATCCACACACGGGACGCCCCTACTACCACCATTTTCCCGAAATTACCGTACGCGACATGGTACGCCTGCACATCGCTCTTGCAGACCACCTTGGCATAGGGGAGGTGGGTCTGTTAATTGGTGGTTCACTGGGCGGTCAGCAGGCGCTCGAATGGAGTATTATCCAGAAAGGCCGAATCGGGCGCCTTGTTCTCATCGCCACCAACGCCTGGCATTCCCCCTGGGGAATCGCTTTTAATGAAGCGCAGCGTATGGCCATAGAAGCAGATTCGACCTGGTACGAGAATGAAGATAACGCAGGAGCCAGCGGCCTTAAGGCCGCCCGTGCAATAGCTTTGCTGTCATACCGGCATTACATAACCTTTCAAGTCCGGCAGGCCGAACCTACAACGAGTAAATTGGACATGTACCTTGCTTCAACCTACCAGCGGTATCAGGGTTTAAAACTTCAAAAGAGATTTAATGCCTTTTCATATTATCGCTTAAGCAAAGCGATGGATAATCACCAGATTGGGCGCGGCCGGGATGAACCTGCTGCCGTTCTTGCCCGGCTTGAGCTCCCTGTTCTTGTGATCGGACTCAGCTCAGATCTTTTGTTCCCCATAAGTGAACAGGAGTTTCTCGCCCGGCACGTGAAAGGCGCGCGGCTTGCGATCATTGATTCTCTTTATGGACATGATGGGTTCCTGATAGAGACCGAAACGTTAGGCCGCATTATCCTTCAGTTTTTAGAGGATCACCCACTTGAGAAATCTAGAAGGTAATCCGTACATTTGCGAATTATTTACCACTTTAATATTATTCACGTAATGTATTTAAGTAAAGAAGTTAAAAAAGAAATTTTTGCAAAGTACGGCAGCAGTGATGCAGACACTGGTTCTGCTGAAGGCCAGATCGCCTTATTCACTCACCGCATCGCTCATCTGACTGAGCATCTCAAGCGTAACAAAAAAGACTTTGGCACTCAACTTTCACTGCAGAAACTGGTTGGAAAGCGTCGCTCACACCTAAATTACCTGATGAAGAACGATATCGAGCGCTATCGGAACATCATTCGTGTTTTAGAACTAAGAAAGTGAACAAAGCGAGAAGTGGCCAAACGAACTTTTTGTTCTAAATATTTATTAAAGATATTTATATTTGAATGTGTCCTATCTGCCTCATGCTAATTCTACTTTTCAAAAAGTTGCATTTGCCCTTAATGAGGCGGTAAAAGAGCTCCTTTATAACCACGTTGACCCTCTCCTTAAACAGTGGGTACGCAACCTGAATAATTTCGTTCAGATCATCGTTACTCTTTATCTGAAGATACGTCCTCCGGTAATAACCGTTCCTCATGAAGTCGCTGGAGCGCCTATTCCGCAAAGTGAACGTGTAAAACTTGCCGCCGGCTTGGAAACAGATCTTGTGACCGGTCTGACCAGTAAGGCGGGAAGACCATTCTCAGCCTTCCTTCTTATGGATGAGGAAGGAAAACTGGTTTTTAGATTCCCAGAGAATAGCACCGCTGCCGAAAATTCAATTCAACATGGACCTGTTCCAACTTCATTTATGGGGGTCGAGCTACGCCCTGAAGATATTTTAGCGCTTGAAAAAGGGGATGAAACGCAGCTTGTCAAGGGGCTAAAGGGAAAGAAGGGTATTGCCTTTGACGCCTATTTGAAACTCGATCCAAACAAGCGTATACAGTTACGTTTTGATCACCAGGTGAAAAAAGAAGATGCTGCACCAGACAAACTGCCTACGAAGAGCCAGGCTCCTGTAAAAACAATCGCTTCTTTACTTAAAGAAGGCATTTATGGTCGAAAATTTTCTGATGCCGGAATAACCAGGCTTCTTGCAGGTGAAAAGTCGCCGCTTTTATCGGGCTTTGTATCTCCGACAGGAAAACGCTTTGAAGCCGTAATTGAAGTAAAAGGCGGAAGGCTGCTTATGCACATTCCTGAAAGAAAGCTCAACACCGGACTTAAAATCGTTCCTACCAAATTACTTGGCGTGGAAATTTCCAAAGAAGACCGGGAGAAGATCAAATCCGGGCGCTCCACGTCACTTATAAAAGATATGCGTTCGCCAGGCGGAGTGGTATTCAGCGGCTGGGTCAAAGCCGATAGTCAGAATGTTTTATGGATAAAGTCTGCAGCGGTCGAGCGGGAGATCAAACCGGCGGGGATAGCCTTATGACATTTCGTAAGCTTGGTTTGCTGATCCTTGTCTTTTTTGGTTTTGATATCCTCTTACTCGGTGTCGAATATAAGACGGTCGTCTTTCCAGCTGGCAGGCATCTTTGGCTTAGCCACTATGCGCTTGCCTATCCCGGCCTGCTCAGAGTTGCCTTTCTTGCCCTCATTGCGCTAGGAGCCGGAATAAGCAGAGCAGGCAGGCACCTTAATTTGAGTTTAATGGCCTCTTCGACTGTTATTCCCTCTATTTTACTTGTGCCCTGTTCCATCCTGTTTAGTGAAAGCTGGAAGTTGAGTCTTATGTATTACACGGTAGCCGAGCCGCTGCTAATAACTTTGCTGCCTGTCCTGGTTTTTTGGCTGGCCGTTTCGATGACCGGTTTAACCCCTAGGCGCGACATGGGCTTTGGAATCAAGTCACCGCGTCGGCTAATTGAAAGCTCCGATTCTTTTAACTGGCAAACAGACACCGGGTACATCAATGTCATCAATCCATTCCAGGGGATCTTCATCGTGGGGGGAGCAGGATCGGGAAAGACATACGGTCTTGTTTTAGGGATAATTGAACAAGCGGTACGAAAAGGTTTTACGGGCTTTATCTACGACTACAAATACCCCGACCTCAAAGAGGCCCTTAGTTATCATCTCCTGCGTGAGAAAAACCTCGCCAGAGAATTGATACAACTTGATTTTGTCCATCCGCTGCATTCAAACCGCATTAATCCTCTTGCGCCCCTCAACCTCCCGGTTCCATTATATGCCGGTAATTATGCCGAAACGATCCTACGAAACCTAAAGAAGGAGTGGGTCGTTAAGCAAGACTTCTGGGCCGATAACGCCATTTCTTATTTGAAGGCGATCATTTGGTTTCTCAAGAAAAATCATCCTGATCGATGCACCTTGCCACATGCCGTCTGTATGGCTTTGGGCGACTACGCCGTCGTCCTTAGCCTGCTCGAAGCCGACCGCGACTGCCGTCTCATTGTCTCTAGTTTACTAACCGCCCACCGGGAAAACGCCGGTGCGCAGGTGGCGGGGTGCATATCCTCGCTGCAAACACCGATCGAAAAACTAAATGACCCGGCGATCTTTTGGGTCCTTTCTGGCAGCGACTCTGACCTTGAGCTTAATTCTCCCGAAAAGCCGGCCTTTCTTGTCGCAGGTAACGATCCGCTGATGTGTGAAAGCCTTGGGCCCGTAATCTCACTCATAGCGACTGTTGTCATGAAGAAATTGAATCAAAAGAACCGGTTAAAAAGCATATTTATGCTTGATGAAGCCCCTACGTTGTATATACCTGGCTTAAAAGATCTGCCTAACACAGGCCGCGGCAACTTGGTAAGCACTATATATTGCTGTCAGGACTACTCCCAGATGGACGTCATGTATGGCCATGATGAGTCACGCGCCTTGCGCGCTTCGTTAGGAAATCAGTTCATGGGAATGGTGAACGACACGGCAACAGCGCAGCAGATCAGTCAATTCTTTGGGAAAGGGGAAAAGCTGGTCGAAAACAAGAACCGTTCGCGGAGCTCACCCGCGGGTTTTTTGAGTGACGCGTCCTACTCCCGCGGATCGAGCTGGCAGGTGCTGGAGAAAGACCTGGTAAGGCCCGAGCAAGTCTTATCACTCCCCTGCGGTAACTTCGTGGGGAAGACCACAAGCGCTTACCGCCCTTTCTTTGGTGGAAAGATACTCGCCGAACACTTACCTTTGCAAAAGGGGGTCCAGGGAAAGGACGAATTAAATTTGGAACTTTTGCGTATGAATTATGCCAGGATTCATGGCGAGGCACAGGAAATAATGGATCTAGCCTAAAATATTTAGCGACCGTTAAGCGTCTAACACTCTAAGTGCGACCAAAAATGAACCAACCAGTCTCCAAAGCAGCAGAACTAACGCTCACCCAAAATGCCGTTTTGCTGGAGGAGATCAACCAGCAAAAAAAGAAGCTTTTTGAGTTTATAAGGAAGAGGGTTCCTGATAATGAAGATGCCGAAGACATACTTCAAGATGTTTTCTATCAATTTATCGAGACGGCACGTGCCATGAAGCCTGTTGAGCAGATCACGAGCTGGCTATTCACTGTAGCAAGAAACAAGATCATCGACTTGTACAGAAAGAAAAAACCCCAGGCTTTTTCAAGGATGTCTCGAGCAAACAACGACGATCCCGACATGCCCGAACTTTTTGAGCTCCTTCATGACCCGGGGGATAACCCGGAGACAAGATATTACCGCGGGCTCATTCAAAATGAACTGGAGGTTTCCCTTGCTTTGCTTCCGCCCGAACAGCGGGATGTCTTTACCGCCCATGAGTTCGAAGGCATTAGCTTTAAAGAATTGTCTGTACAGAAAGGGTTAAGCGTCAATACGCTCTTGTCCCGGAAACGGTATGCTGTGCTCTTCCTTCGTTCACGACTGAGCGCTCTCTATCAGGAGACGTTTGGCGCATGACCATCAAGGGTTTTAAGATCCTTCTGGTTACTGCCATGGCTTTTATCCTACTGGCATTGCTATTCACGCAGTTATGGAATTTCGCAGTACCGGTTATATTCAAACTTCCCGAAATACGCTTTTCACAGTCTCTGGCGCTTATTGTGATGACGCGCATATTGTTTTCGGCTTGGGGAAGCAGCTACTTTCGACGAAATCTTTCGAATGCCGGTTTGTCGGAAAAGCCGCCGGGACTATCAAATGACCATACAAAAGCATCGCCCGAATCTGTCCATCACTTCAAATCAACCTGGGCCGGTCTATGCTCAAGGTTGCCGGTCGAGGCGCTTGAAGAAAAAGTCTTTAATCCTCAGGAAGTAGAGAAGCAGGACAACTAATCGAAGTTAGAAATCCTGCTTCAGAGAAAATTGAACTGAATCCTAAAATCAAGCCGCCGTTACCGCTTCGGCTTCTTTAACAAATTGAACATCGGCCATTAACTTGATCTCGTCGCTAAGCATCACGTTTCCAGCTTCGGTTACACCGTCCCAGGTAAGGCCAAAATCTTTGCGTTTAATTGCTCCTGTGAGTTCAAAGCCTGCTTTTATTCGCCCGTAAGAATCTTTATCCATTCCGCCAAAATTTGCCTGCAGGGTTACGGGCCGTGTAACTCCTTTAATAGTCAGATCCCCCTGAACAGTATACTTTGAATCAGCCGAGTCTTTTTTCACCGAAGTGGATTTGAAAGACAGCTGCGGAAATTGCCCGACATCAAAAAATTCGGGAGACTTGAGATGCCCGTCACGCTGCTCATTACCCGTATCGATGCTATTGATATTTGCCTGAAAGCTAATCTCAGCATCGCTGAAATCGTCACCTTCATGTTTAAGAGTTGATTCAAACTCGGTGAAGGAACCGGTTACGTTTGAGATCATCATGTGTTTGACTTTAAATTGAATTTCCGAATGCATCGGATCAATTTTCCAGGTGGTCTTGCTCATAAGTTTTGCTTTGGATTGAAGTTTGTTTATACAACAATTGTCTTCTAAAATAAGTATTCTACTGATAATTCTACTCTTAATCCAATCAAACTGTAGTACGCTTACCTGGCCTTTTATAGATCGCCATCACAAAGGCGACCAGAGCAAGCACCAGTACGATGTGAATCGCGCCAGAAAGGTGGTAGAGGAAAAAACCAATGACCCAGACCATGGCTAGAACAAAGGCGGCTAAATGAAGTAAAATATGCATAGCTGCAATTTAGAGCGGTTATAGTCCAGTTTGTAATATCGTCTGTAACTATTAGGTCACCAGAACAGCGTATAGAGTGCCGTTATGATTCCTAAAACCAATACTGTACCCACAAGAAAACCCGGCGAAACCTTGAACATGGAAGCTTGTATATCTAAACCTTTGCTCTTTTCATCCCTGCCAGAGGTGTCAAGCAGTGAGATCACAACCATAACAGCCACGCAGATGAGAAACACGACGCCCATTCTATTAATAAAGGGCAAGTCGGGGGCGGCAAATTTTAGGACCGTTGAAAGGATGAAGGTCAGGATTGCACTAGCAATCGCCGCGCTCGAGGTGGTTCGCTTCCAAAAGAATCCAAGCAGGAAGATCGAAAGAATGCCTGGTGAAACAAACCCTGTGTACTCCTGAATATACTGGAATCCTCCCTTTTTGTCGATCCCAATAAAGGGAATGATGGCTATCGCCAAGACACAAGAGGCAAGGACCGCTATTTTTCCGACCGCAACAAGATGCCGCTCTGTAGACTCAGGCTTAATGAACTTCTTATAGATGTCCAGGGTGAAAATCGTGGATATACTGTTGGTCTTACCAGCTAAACTGGCAACTACAGCGGCTGTAAGCGCCGCGAAGGCCATACCCTTAAGCCCGGCAGGCAGCAAATTGAGCAGAACCGGATAGGCCCTGTCTGGATTTAATTCCCCGTTTGTAGTCATTTCGGTCTGAAAAAGACCATGCTGGTAAAGCACGTAAGTAGCAATGCCGGGCAAAACGACAATTACAGGCATGAGTAATTTTAGAAAAGCCGCGAAAAGAATGCCGCTCCTGGCAGTGGGAAGATTGGCGCCGAGAGCTCTTTGAGTGATGTATTGGTTACAGCCCCAATAATTGAGATTAACGATCCACAAGCCACCTATTAGAACCGCAAGACCAGGAAGGTCCATATAATGGGCGTTGTCTTTCTTTAGGATCATGTGAAAGTGATCAAGGGCATGGGTTTTCATGAGGGTAAGCCCGTTCCACAACCCGGTGGCCGAGAAGTTCCCGCTTACCAGGTTAACCGCTAGATAAGTCGTTATTAGTCCGCCGAGGGTCAGAAAGAAAACCTGGATAACGTCGGTAAATCCAATGACTTTCATGCCTCCCAACGTAATAATAACCCCAAAAACGGCAAGCCCTATCTCACAGACTACCAGGTTAAAGCCCGAGATCGTCGAAACAGCAAGGGCCCCTAGATACAATATGGACGTTAAGTTGACGATGACATATAGGAGTAGCCAGAATACCGCCATAACCGTGCTCACCGTTGAATTGTAGCGCATCTGCAGGAACTGCGGCATCGTGAAGATCCGGTATTTCAAATAAATGGGCATAAAAAAAATGGCCACTATAATGAGTGTTGCGGCTGCCATCCACTCGTAGGAGGCGATCGCAAGCCCAATGTTAAACCCCGATCCCGACATCCCGATAAATTGCTCAGCAGAAATATTAGAGGCGATCATTGATGCGCCTATCGCCCACCACGTAAGTGAACCTTCGGCTAAAAAGAAGGAGGCCGAGTTTGCTTCCCTATTCCTTTTACGCTGGTAGATCCAGTAACCGTAGCCGGCCACCATGATCAAATAGAAAACAAAAACGATGTAATCGAGTGGCCGTAATTGATTATGCATGCTCAGGATACAGGTGAACAGCGTTGAAGCTAATGCTTTTCGGCCTTATTTTACAATTCCAGCCGGTTTTTTTGCCTTATTTGTTACTTTTGTAAAATCATTCTAAATAAGGAATGTGCTAGTACATGAAAGACGACAAAGTGCTTCTCGAAGACCTTCCTGACTCCGAGTATAAGTATGGTTTTACGACAGACATCGAAATGGATGTTGTACCCGTGGGACTTAATGAAGATACAATCCGGCTTATTTCATTCAAAAAATCAGAGCCTGACTGGCTGCTCGAATGGAGGCTCACCGCTTACCGGCATTTTTTAAACCTGCGAATGCCCAGCTGGCAGCATTTCAGTATGCCGGAGATTGATTTTCAAAGCATTTCGTATTATGCCTCGCCACGCCAAAAACCTAAATTAAATAGTCTTGATGAAGTTGATCCGGAGCTTTTAGCCACTTTCGCGAAACTTGGTATCCCCCTTTCCGAGCAAATGCTCTTTAGCGGGGTTGCTGTTGACGCGGTCTTCGATAGTGTCTCCGTAGCGACTACCTTTAAGAAGAAGCTCAATGAGCTTGGAATTATCTTTAGTTCGTTCGGGGACGCCGTGAGAGAGTATCCCGATCTGGTTCGCAAGTATCTGGGTACGGTCGTACCATCGACTGACAATGTTTTTGCAGCACTCAACGCGGCGGTATTCTCAGACGGAAGCTTCGTTTACATTCCGCAAGGAGTACGCTGTCCCATGGAGCTGTCCACCTACTTTAGGATCAACGCGATGAATACCGGGCAATTCGAGCGTACCCTGATCGTCGCTGATCATGACAGCTATGTGAGTTATCTTGAAGGTTGTACGGCTCCGATGCGGGATGAGAACCAACTACATGCCGCTGTTGTCGAGCTCGTTTGTATGGATCGTGCAGAGATCAAATACTCGACCGTTCAGAACTGGTATCCTGGTGATAAGGATGGCCGGGGCGGAATCTTCAACTTTGTCACAAAACGCGGTATTTGCCGGGGTGAAAGCTCGAAGATATCCTGGACCCAGGTCGAGACCGGTTCGGCGATCACCTGGAAATACCCTAGCGTTATACTCAAAGGGGATAATTCAAGCGGTGAGTTCTACTCGGTAGCCGTTACCCGTAACAAGCAGATTGCTGATACGGGTACGAAGATGATCCACATTGGTAAGAATACACGCAGCCGTATTATCTCAAAGGGGATTTCTGCTGGCGCAGGTAGCAACAACTACCGGGGGCTGGTACGGGTATCTGCAAAAGCAGACAAGGCACGTAATTTTACGCAGTGCGATTCCTTGCTCATCGGGGACAAGTGCTCGGCGAATACCTTCCCCTATATTGAGTCCAGAAACGCTTCGGCTAAGATCGAGCATGAGGCGACAACATCAAAGATCGGTGAGGATCAGATCTTCTATTGCAATCAGCGCGGTATCAGCAGCGAAAATGCCGCTGCTCTAATCGTGAACGGCTATTGCAAAGAAGTTTTGAACCAACTGCCTATGGAGTTCGCTGTTGAAGCACAAAAGCTCCTCGCCATTTCCCTTGAAGGAAGCGTAGGATAATTCGTTGCTTATGACCACTACCGCAAACATTCTGGAAATCAAAGACCTGCGGGCGGGTATTCCAGGAAAAGAAATATTAAAGGGGCTCGATCTTGCTCTTCAACCTGGAAAGGTCCATGCGATCATGGGTCCTAACGGGTCTGGCAAAAGCACCCTCGCTTCGGTTCTCGCCGGCAAACCCGAATTTGAAGTGATCTCTGGCGAAGTCGTTTTTAAAGGGAAAGATATTCTCGAGTTGTCCCCTGAGGATCGTGCCCGTGAAGGCATATTCCTGGCCTTTCAGTACCCGATCGAGATACCCGGCGTTTCGAACATCAATTTTCTCAAGGCCGCATTAAACGAGATCAGGCAGTACAAAGGACTCGCGCCCTTGGAGGCCAAAGATTTTCTCGCAAAAGTGAAGCAATGCCAGACGCTGGTCGAGTTTGACGCGAAACTCAGCGGCAGGTCGCTAAATGAGGGATTCTCGGGCGGGGAGAAGAAGCGGAACGAGATCTTTCAGTTGGCCATGCTTGAACCGGTTTTGGCTATTTTGGATGAAACGGATTCGGGTCTGGATATTGACGCTCTTAAGATTGTGGCACAAGGTGTCAACCGGCTCCGGTCACCCGAAAGGTCCTTCCTTATTATTACGCACTACCAGCGCTTGCTTGATTATATCGTACCCGACGTTGTCCACATTCTCTTCGAAGGACGCATCGTTAAAACCGGCGGCCCTGAACTTGCGTTGGAACTGGAAAGCCGTGGTTACGACTGGATCAGGGAAGATGCCGCTGTATAATATGCCTTCAATGACGAACCAAACCTATATAGACCCGCTTCAGCTAACGGGAAATGCAAGGCTAACTTTTGCTGAGCAGATTCTTCAGTTGGTGGATCCTCTTGATCTTACATTACCTGAATCAAGCCTGATCAATCTTTCCCAATACCGGGAACAGAGCCGGGCGCAATTAACGAGCCTTGAAGTTCCTTCCCAGCAGGTCGAAGAATGGAAGTATACGCCGGTCAGGTCGCAGTTGCAAGGCTTGCTTCAGGCACCGCTTCCCCAAGATGCCGGTGCTGGGGTGGGAACTAGTGCTTTTGGGGCCCACATCGCTACCACCACCAAGGCGAGTTTTGTCAAACGGATCGTTCTGGTGAACGGGGTCTATATGCCTGGGTTTTCTGATAACCTAGACCAATGCGGTATTGTGGTGACTTCGTTTGTTGATGCACTTGACATGGGTTTATATTCAGTAAATCAGGTTAATAACGCCTCCAAAGACTACTTTACGGTATTTAACCAGGCGGCCGGCGGGAGGGGGGTATACATCCATTTTGGAAAGGACGCGGATCCTCAAATACTGCTGCACATTGATCATATCTTCAAGCATACTGCAGCCGCGCTGGTCAACACCCGAAATGTCATTCGGCTCTCGGCCCTTAGTACCGCGCGAATCGTTGAGACCACTACGTACGAAAACCCCGGTGTTCACAATCTGCATAACGCCTTTACCGAGGTTGATCTATCCGCCGGAGCGAACTGTCACCACGTGCTTATTCAGAAAGGAACCGACCTGACTACCGCCATTACCCGTGAAAACGTAGACCTGAGCCGGGATAGTAGTTTTTCAATGCACACGTATACCCTCGGCGGCCGCTTTACGCGAAATGACCTAAGATTGAATTTGAATGAATCCGGTGCAGACGGACATATGTTCGGGTTCTACCAGCCCGGTGGGGCAGAGCTTTGCGATAACCATACCCTCGCCGATCATCGTGCACCAAATTGCACAAGCAACGAATTATACAAAGGTATTCTGCGCGGTAAATCGATTGGAGTATTCAATGGAAAGGTCTTTGTTCACCCCGATGCCCAAAAGACAAATGCCTACCAGCAAAATGATTCGATCATTCTCGAAGATGAAGCGACGATGAATTCAAAACCCGAATTGGAGATCTATGCCGACGACGTCAAGTGCAGTCACGGTTCTACGATCGGCCAGCTGGATGAAGCCGCGTTATTCTACTTGAGATCACGGGGAATTGGATACTCTATGTCAAAAGCACTTCTAATTCAAGCATTCGCTCAGGATGTGATCTCAAACCTTACAAGCGAAGCAGTCGCCGAATATTTGGCCACTGAAATCTTGTAACACCCAGGAAACTACAATGACATCAAATACTATTTCGGTCGGTAACTATCTTTCGGTCGCCAAGCCCATAGCCGCCGCGGAGATTGCCGCCATACGTGCCGAGTTCCCTATCCTCGGCACACAGGTCAATGGCAAACCTTTGGTTTATCTCGACAATGCTGCCACCAGTCAAAAGCCACTGGCCTTAATTGAAGCGATCAGCACTTATTACCGGACCGGCAATGCCAACATCCACCGCGGCGTGCACATGCTAAGTTCACGCGCAACAACGGCGTATGAGGACACCCGGTCGAAAGTAGCCGCGTTCATTGGTGCTGCACAAAGCAGCGAAGTCATTTTTACTCATGGCACAACCGAAAGTATCAACCTGGTCGCAAGCTCATTTTGCAGGCGGTTTCTAAAGGCCGGTGATAATGTCCTTATTTCGGCCCTTGAACACCACTCGAATATTGTTCCCTGGCAACTCGCCTGCGAAGCGGCGGGTGCCACGCTTAAGGTTATTCCGATGAACGACCGTGGTGAACTTATTCGTGAGGATTTCACCAGCCTGCTCGACGAGCGGGTCAAACTGATCGCCCTCAGTCATATAAGCAATTCCCTGGGTACTATCAACCCGGTTAAGGAAATGATCGCCGAGGCTCACGCCGAGGGAATCCCGGTTCTCCTGGACGGCGCACAGTCTGCAGCCCATCTTCCGATCAATGTTCGTGACCTGGATTGTGACTTTTTCGCTTTCTCGGGCCATAAAGTGTTTGGCCCAACCGGCATAGGATTTTTGTATGGCAAAGAGAAGTGGCTGGAACAAATGCCGCCTTACATGGGCGGTGGTGAAATGATCAAAACGGTCACCTTCGAGAAAACCACCTACAACGATCTACCGTTCAAATTTGAAGCCGGCACTCCGAACATTGAAGGCGGAATATGCTTTGCTGCGGCCCTAGATTATATCAGTGCGATTGGAATGGATCGCATCTGCGGCTATGAAGATGAACTGTTGCGAGATGCTACAGCCCAGCTTTCTGAGATACCCGGGCTTGAGATCGTCGGTACGGCAGCCAACAAGGCAAGTATCATTTCGTTCAATATAAGAGGCTGCCATCCGTATGACATCGGCGTCATTTTAGATCAGCTGGGAATCGCAGTGCGAACCGGGCATCATTGTACCGAACCCATTATGGATTTTTATAAGATACCCGGTACTGTACGTGCCTCATTCGCCTTTTACAACACCCCTGAAGAGATCACAAAGCTTGTAGCCGGTGTTCGAAAGGCGGTCAAACTGCTAACCTGATGCCAGGCATTGAGATCGCTCAACAGGAGCTGGTTGAAGACTTCGCGCTGCTCGAGAACTGGGAAGACAAGTACGAACTGATCATCGACCTGGGCAAAGAACTTCAACCCATTGATCCGGCATACAAAAGCGAAGAATATCTGATCAAGGGATGCCAGTCCAGGGTGTGGCTTCATGCTGATCTGGAAGATGAACAAGTGCGGCTTAGTGCTGATAGTGATGCTGTTATTACCCGTGGTTTGGTAAGCTTAGTCATCAGGGTCCTTGGCGGACATAAGCCACAAGAGATCTTGGACGCAGATCTGCATTTCATGAAGGACATTGGACTTCAGGACCACCTTTCTCCAACGAGAGCGAACGGGCTTTTATCCATGATCAAACAAATTAAACTTTACGCGCTTGTTTTTGCGGGTGCTAATGGGAACGTTCAGTCTGAAAGAACATGATGCTCCCTGTAATGGAATTAGAACAAAAGATCATCGAAGCGTTGAAGACCGTGTATGATCCCGAGATCCCGGTTGATATCTATGAACTTGGACTTATCTATTCGGTCGACATTGCCGAAGATAACCAGGTGAAGATTATTATGACCTTGACCGCCCCGTCCTGTTTTGCCGCCGAGCAGATACCGGTTGACGTTGAGCAAAGAGTCGCTGAAGTTGATCAGGTAGCTGGTGTTGAGGTGGAGGTGGTTTTCGACCCGCCCTGGACCCAGGAGATGATGAGTGAGGAAGCAAAGCTTACGCTTGGCTTTTTATAAAAGTTGATCTCATAAGATGATTGAAACAGATATATGCATTGTTGGTGCTGGGCCAGTAGGGCTTTTCGCCGTTTTTGAAGCTGGTCTCCTTAAACTCCGCTGCCATGTGGTGGATGTGCTCCCTCAGATCGGCGGTCAGCTTATCGAAATATATCCCAAGAAGCCGATATATGATATACCAGGCTACCCTTCGGTTCTCGCCCAGGAACTGATTGAAAATCTTGAGAAACAGATTGCGCCGTTTAGTCCGACCTATACCCTTGGTGAGCGCATTGAGACTTTTGAAAAGTTAGATGACAATTCGTTCATGCTCAGCACATCAGAGAACAAGCTCATTCACGCCAAAACCGTGACTGTTGCCGCCGGACTGGGATGCTTTGAACCCCGAAAGCCTGAGCTCGACCGCCTCGCCGAATTTGAAGGCCATGGGGTTCACTATTTTGTGAAGGATCCTTCACTTTACGCCGAAAAAAAAGTTGTGATATCCGGTGGGGGAGACTAAGCACTCGACTGGGCGATACACTTGGCCAGTCTGGGCTCAATAGTTACACTTGTTCATCGGAGCTCCAGTTTCAGAGGCGCCCCTGATTCGGCCGAAAAGGTGCAAAAGCTCCACGAAGCCGGTCAGCTTAATCTTTTGCTTAACAGCCAGGTAACAGCTCTTCATGGAAATGGCCACATCGAGCAGATCACAATCGAGGATTTAGCAGGCATCGTTACCCAACATGACGCCGACTATTTTATCCCGCTTTTTGGCCTGAGCCCAAAACTCGGCCCCATTGAGCACTGGAAGCTGAATCTCGATAAAAATGCCATTACGGTGAACACTCAGGATTTTGGTACCGACATTCCCGGCGTTTTTGCGATTGGCGACATTAATACTTATCCTGGAAAACTGAAGCTTATCTTATGTGGCTTTCATGAGGCGGCCCTTATGTCCCATGGTGCTTATAAGTATATTTATCCGACAAAACGGGTGAATTTAAAGTACACTACGGTTAACGGGATCGAATCTTTTTAATGGAAAGCGTTGCGCTCAGCGTAAAGAATTATGATGGCAGCGTGCAGCAAGTTGAGTTTCCGACAGGAGTCAATCTAAGTCTAATGGAAGGCTTGCGCGCGAGCGGATATGACATACAGGCTACCTGTGGAGGTATGGCCTTGTGCGCAACATGCCACGTTAACGTCCTTGCTGGAACGGGCCAATTAAACCCGCCTGCTGAGGCCGAGCTTGAGATGCTCGATACTTTACCCCGTTTACTTGCCGGCAGCCGCCTGAGCTGCCAGATCAGGATCGAGGAGAACATCGACGGTATTTCGATCGAGCTTGTAGGATGAGGCGTTAATGTACGCGATCGTTGACATAGAGACTACCGGAAATTACGCTTCGGGAAATCGCATCACCGAGATCGCCATTCGGGTCTTCGACGGGTTGACGCTTGTCGAGAAGTTTGATAGCCTGGTGGATCCATGCTGCCCCATCCCTTCCTTCATCCAAACGCTTACCGGCATTACACCGGAGCTAGTGATTAACGCGCCGCGCTTTAGAGATATAGCAGACCAGGTTTATAACATGCTCAAGGACCGGGTCTTTGTTGCTCATAACGTTGGCTTTGACCACACTTTCGTTCGTTCCATGCTGGCCGAAGAAGGGTATCACCTAAATGTGAAGAAGCTTTGCACGGTACGTTTGAGCAAGAAGATCCTGCCCGGGAGGCCGTCCTATAAATTAGGGTTACTTTGTAACGGTCTAGGCATAATTAATGAAGCGCGCCACCGGGCCGGTGGTGACGCAGACGCGACGGTTGAGCTGTTCAGGCAGCTGTTGTGCCAGGACACCGATCAGTATATCTATAGGTCCCTCAAAGATCATCCCGGAGCAAGCCGCTTCCCGCCCAATGTCCCCATCGAGCAATATCAAGCCCTGCCCGAATGCCCAGGAGTCTATTATTTTAAGGATCAGGCCGGCAGGGTATTATATGTTGGAAAGGCGAAGAACATTCGTTCCCGAGTTAACGGGCATTTCAGCTCTGGATTTACGACCCGTCAGAAGGCAATGTTCTTAAGTCGCATCCATTCTTTTAGTTTTGAACGCTGTGGTACAGAACTCATGGCTCAGATCCTTGAAGACCATGAGATCAAGCGGCTTTGGCCCGAGATGAACCGGTCCCAAAAGCAAAAGCAGGAACGTTTTGGACTCTACAGCTTCGAAGATCAGAACGGCTACCTGCGCCTGGCAGTTGAAAAATACAAACCCCATGCTAGCCCCCTCTGTACCTTCTTCGACCTTACTTCGGGCCTAAACTCGCTGGTGAAGATCATGAACGCTCACAACCTTTGCCCGCGGCTGTGCTACATCCAGCAGGATCAAAGCGATTGCCATTCCTATCTGGCCGGGAAATGCAAAGGCGCCTGCCGCCGGGAGGAACCCGCGGCAGAATATAACACCCGGGTAAATGGCGCGCTTACCTATTTAGAAGATGGCCCCTCATTCGCGATTTTTGGCACTGGGCTGGAAGACGCTCAGCGATCTCTTGTTCTTGTTTTAAAAGGAAAGGTAATAGGAATGGGCTATATTGATGAGGCTCAAGTCGAAGTAAGCAAGCCTGAATCCCTGAAAAAGTGCATCACCGCGCTGAATGAGAGTTCGTACACCCGCCAGCTCGTCTATAAAAATGCGTTGGCGCGGGAAAGCAGCGTAAAGTATTTTTAATTTGTAGATTCAAATCAACGTTCCTGTTTTCAATGAAAAAGAATCTCAACTGGTTTACCGCTTTAGTTGTCCTTTTCTTAACCTTTCTCCAGTCTTCCGCGCAAATTGTAAGTCGTACCGGGAGCAATTCTGCATCTGGCGGCACGGGCGAGCCAGGCACTTCCTTACCCTCTAATTACTTTGAGACAAAGATGCCGAACGGCTTAACGGTGCTCGTGGTAGAAGACCATAGCGTACCGCTTTATACGATCGAGATAGCTGTGAAAAACGGGTCTTATACAGAACCGCCTGAGTTCAACGGCTTGTCTCACCTGTATGAACACATGTTCTTTAAAGCCAACAAGACCTATCCGTCACAGGAAGCTTTTATTGATCGAACAAAAGAACTCGGGATGGTATGGAACGGCACGACAGGGGAGGAGAGGGTGAATTATTACTTCACCGCGCCTAAAAAGTTCCTTTCCCAGGGCATCGAGTTTATGGCCGACGCAATCCAGTACCCGAAATTCTCTCCCGAAGAAATGAAGAAAGAAAATGTGGTTGTCGATGGCGAATTTCAACGAGCCGAATCAAATCCTGGATATTTCCTGGGAGACACGTGTAATCACAGCCTCTATGGAGCCCTTTACAGCCGAAAGAATGTCATCGGCGATCATTCAGTGATCCTTTCAGCTACGCCCGAAAAAATGCGGGTCATACAAAGCAAATACTATGTTCCGAATAATTCGTTGCTGACCATCGCGGGTGATGTAGGTCACAAGGACGTCCTTGCACAAGTGGGAAAAGCCTTGTCTGCGTGGAAACCTTCTACTGACGATCCTCACCTCAAATACCCTGAGCCTGCATTTCCTCAGCTGGCCGCCAGCAAATACCTGGTAATTGACAAATCATTCGCAAGAAACCCAATGATTGAATTTACGTGGCTAGGCCCCTCGGTCGGAAAGGATCCCGGAGCCACTTATGACCTCGATGTCATAGGAACGATATTATCCCAGAACAGTTCAACCTTCCAGCAGAAACTTGTTAACAGTGGGCTGGCTTCTCAGGCGAACTTTTCGTACTATACTCTTAATCATACCGGACCGATCAGATTATTTTTGGTCCCTAATCCAGATAGCATTAAAGAATGCATTCAGGCCGTAAAAGCTGAGCTAGCTAAAATGAGTTCGCCCGACTACTTTACGGAAAGTCAGCTTTTAAAGGCAAAAAACCAGCTAGTGATCAATGACGCTTATGAAAAAGAGCGCACCTCGTCACTTGTTCACACGCTATCCTTTTATTGGTCGATTTCGGGGTTCCAGTATTTTGCACGCTACCTCGATCACACCCAAAAAGTTTCTCTGGAATCGATCGCCGGCACGTTACAACGCTACGTTGCCCTTAAGCCGTTTGTCGCGGGCATCATTCTTACGCCTGAGCTTCGAAAAGCCTCCAAGATCGATACCTTTTTTAACTAGAACAATTATGAAATCTCCCCAAAAAGAAGTTCGGCCGATGTTAGTTCTGGCATTGCTAAACATCTGCGTCATCACAGGACACGCTCAAAGTCCCGCAGCCGTTCAGGGCAGGGAAATGCTTGTATCAGGTATAAAAGTTGTTTTAAAGTCCACTGTAAATAAAGTTATCAGTGCGAATCTGGTCTTTTTAGGCGGCACCCAAAACTACCTTAAAGAACAGCAGGGTATTGAAAACGCGGCACTTGGAGCAACTGCCGAATGTGGCACCAAAACAATGACCCGTGACCAGTTTCTGGACAAACTTGAGTCAACGGGAAGCGAGATAAACGGCTTCTCGGGTCTCGATTTCGGCTTAATTTCCTTGCGCTGTGTTAAGGCAAACTGGGATGCTACCTGGGGTTTGTTCGCCGACGCGGTTGTGAACCCCTCTTTCAATGACAAAGATTTCCTCACGTACAGGCAAAAGCTGATCGCACAGGTGAAAATGCGAGAATCCAACCCCGACGGTTCGCTTAATGACTTGGCCAGCCACACCGTATTTAAAGGAACCCGTTATGAAGCCATTCCTCAAGGCACAGCAGAAAGCCTCTCCCAAATAAGCTCGGCCGTGGCAAGGGCTTATTACTCTAAGATCCTGACTAAAGCCCAAATCTTTCTGGTTGTTGTTGGCGATATCAAAGAGGCCGACTTGAAAGCTAAGGTTGAGAAGGCGTTCGCAGCGCTGCCACAAGGTTCATTCACGCCAACTGCGGCCACTGCCCTGGACGTAACCACTAGCGACTTTGAGACCGAATCAAGGCCACTGGCAACAAACTATATCCTAGGAGTAATGGGTGCTCCAGCAAGTACGTCAGCTAACTACAGGGCCTACCAATTAGGCATGCGCGTTTTATACGACCACATGTTCAGGGAAGTACGCACTAAACGTAACCTTAGTTATGCTCCTGCAGCATACATGCGTACCTCACTGATCAATAGCGCTACACTTTACGTAACTACCACTCAACCTAATACTACAGCGAAAGTCATGATCGATGAAATAAACTCGGTTCGTACTAACGGGTTTTCTGATAAGGAAGTTCGCGAAAAAAAGAATGAGTTTCTTACATCCTATTACATGCAGCAGGAGTCAAATGCTGCCCAGGCCCAGTCCCTCGCCGGAGCTCAGGTACTTTTTGGCAATTGGAAGCGGGCAATAACTGTGAACGACGAAATAAACGCCCTCACATCAACCGACGTGAACGGAGCCATGAAGAGCTCCATAAAAGCCATTAAGTGGGTTTATCTAGGCAAGCCTGAGCAGGCAAACTCAGCTGTCTTCAAGCAATCAATGAATTTATAAGGCTCTGGGAACTTTTGATAGTGCTACCCAGCTGATCGATCCTCAGGAGGTCCTTTTTGCTATGGGTTACAAACGGGGCGACTATCTCTATCCGGCAGCAAACCCAGTCGTGAGCTTTCCCGGTTTCAGTAAAGAACTAAGAGTTCCTAAGATCAAGTCACGCTACAACGAGACGACTTGGCTAACGGTCTGGGATCTTTCTATTCAAAAAGCAGCCGTTGCCAGCGAGTTTGGCAGTTTCGAATTAGCGGGCATAACAGCTGCTGTCCTGTTCAGACACGCTGCTTACATTCATTTCAGATGCGCGCATGCGTTTGAAGAAAAAGATAAAATTGATCTCAGGCGGTTTTCAGCGACCTTTTTGGCTATTATCGAAGACCTCGACGCCTTGATCTACAGCCCAGAGGCAAGCGCCACCGCAGGGCGCAAACTGGCCCCTCGTTGTGAACACGAATCCTGGCACTGCCTAGTCAACTATTACGGCCCCGCATGGAAACACTTCCTTGACGCCAGCCTAGAAGCTTTAATAAATCACAAAGCGGACCAGGAGATCATTTCAAAGCAAGTTCGTGCAACGCTGGCCGTGCAGCAAAAACCCCTGCCGGGCCACTTACAAGCGGCACTCGATAGACCGTCTAAATTCTACGCCTTTAATCAGAAGCTCTACGCAAAGTATATCGATTGCAGGGTAACAGACCTTGATCTATGATTTGGTGTCATTCCCAGAAATACAGCCAAACAAAAAAACGTATTGTCTATATTAATCGTATTATTGCGATAAACTATGGGCTTAACAAAGACTGACATATTTTCGAAAGACCAGAACCATCTGGCGACGATGCTAAAGGCTCTGGCTCATCCAGCGCGCGTTGCCATCTTGCAGCAGATCATCAGTGCCAACGCCTGCATATGCGGCGACCTGGTTGAAGAGCTTGGTCTTGCTCAGGCAACGATTTCGCAGCATTTGAGAGAACTAAAAGACGCTGGGCTTATTCAAGGCACTATTGAAGGGGCTAGCGTTTGTTATTGTATCGAACCCGGCGCTTGGAACTTACTCAAGCGCGACGTATCAGTCTTTTTAGCATCCTATCATTTAGAAGAAAATTGTTGCTAGAAAGATGTTCCAAGAAGGGAGATTCCCATTCCAAATATAATCGTAATATTGCAATTAAACAATAATGTTACTACAAGCTTAGAGGGGAAAACTAACATCATGGAACCATCGCCACTTTTGAAACAGAGGTGCTGACTTGCGAAAACTGGGATCAAGCGCATATCCCGTCCCTTCGTTTTGTGGACACTAAAGATGGCTTACTAACAATGATCATTGCAGCAAGTGAACAGGCGGGCTACTGGACGCTTCAGGCGGGCTACTGGACGCTTCACGCGGGAACTTTTCCTGAGAATCTGGCAAGCATCGCCCTTCACCATAAATGCGGCTTCAGAACAATTGGCTACCGCGAAAGGATCGGTCAGCTCTCAGGTGTATGGAGGGACACGGTTCTGCTTGAGCGAAGGAGTGGCAGGTATTAACCAATGATCAAATCAACTTAAAATGAATACAAACGAATTGCTGCCCTTTACACCGAGGAAGAAACTAAGCTTTCTTGACCGCTATCTGACCTTTTGGATCTTTCTTGCAATGGCCCTTGGGGTTGGGGCAGGGTATTTTCTACCGGGCTCTTCCCGCTTCATCAACTCCTTTTCAAGGGGTACGACCAATTTGCCTATAGCGATAGGCCTAATACTGATGATGTACTCACCCCTTGCGAAGGTGCGTTATGAAAAAATGGCCGAAGTGTTTAGCGACACCCGGGTTCTTGGCGTCTCTCTTTTTTTGAACTGGGTTGTAGGACCTCTGCTCATGTTTTTGCTGGCGCTAGTCTTTCTCAAGGACCATCCCGATTACATGGTTGGGCTGATTTTAATTGGCCTGGCTCGCTGTATTGCTATGGTGGTTGTATGGAACGAACTTGCTAAAGGAAACCGGGAATATGGTGCTGGTCTGGTCGCCTTAAACAGCATCTTTCAGGTCATGCTGTACAGCGTTTATGCCTGGCTGTTTCTGACAGTGCTACCGCCGGTATTCGGCTTCAAATCGCTGCACGTAGGTATAACGATTGGTCAGATCGCGCAAAGCGTTGCTATTTACCTTGGAATCCCGTTTGCGCTTGGCATCGCCTCCAGATACCTCTTGATCCACCTGAAGGGAAAGGACTGGTTTGACAATAAGTACATCCCGGTTATTTCGCCCATTACCTTACTTGCACTTCTGGCCACGATTGTCATTATGTTCAGTTTAAAGGGGCGCATGATCGTGGCTATTCCACTGGACGTTCTGCGAATCGCCTTGCCCCTGGTCATTTACTTTGCGATCATGTTTCTGGTCAGTTTTTTTGCCAGCAAATATTTCGGAGCCGATTATCCGCGCAGCACGGCGATTGCGTTCACGGCTACCGGTAATAATTTCGAGCTGGCGATCGCTGTTGCTATCGGTGTTTTCGGAATCAACTCGGGTGAGGCCTTTACTGGGGTTATGGGTCCCCTGGTGGAAGTGCCGACATTAATTGCCCTGGTAAACCTGGCCTTCTGGCTGCGCAACAAGTATTTCCAATTTGAACCAACCCTGACTCTGAATCCTTAAAATCGACAAGATGAAAATCGCCCTTTTTTCTGACATCCACGCCAATCTGCCGGCCCTTGATGCTTTTTTTGAGGATATTGGACCACGTAAGCTCGACGCCGTATATTGCCTCGGTGATCTAGTTGGCTATAACATCTGGCCCAACGAAGTCATCGACGAAGTGCGCAGGCGAGGCATCCCGACAATTGCCGGTAACTATGATTTTGGTGTAGGCCGCACGAGTGATGATTGCGGCTGTGCCTACAAGACCGAAGAAGAAAAAGCCTTTGGCAAAATCTCTATCGCCTATACAAGCGATATTGTAAAGGACGAGCAGCGAGCCTACCTGCGAACACTGCCAGCGCACATCAAACTAGAATTCCAGCTAAACAGGGAAAAGCTAGGTGTCTTACTTGTCCACGGCAGCCCCAGGCGAATAAATGAGTATCTGTTCGAAGAGCGGGATGAAAAAAGCATGCTTAAGATCATGGAAGATTCTGATGCGGATATTATGTGTTTCGGACATACCCATAAGCCTTATCACCGAGTTTTACAGTCTAGGCAGGAGGAAACTGTTCATTATAGACACGCGATTAACATCGGTTCAGTTGGCAAACCAAAAGACGGAAATCCTCAAGGAGGATATGTCATGCTGACGATTTCAGAAGACAGTTCGGTTACAAAGGCTAATAGCATCGCTGTAGAATTCATTAGGTTTGACTATGATATTGAAACGGCCGCCCGGGCTATAGCGGGCAGCCTGCTTCCAAACGAGTATGCCGATATGCTAAGAGTTGGTTAGTCGGAGGGGTAATCCAGTGGTTGCACCGACTCTCCAAAATCCTTAGTCATTGACCATTTTTCCTCTCGACAGACGTGATTTCAAACTGATGAGGACGAGAAGTCCAGATAAGATCACAATCTGGACATGCAGCTAGATGCTTTAAAACAAGCTGGCGCTGTAGAGATCTTTAATGAAAAGCTTTAGGGAGCTAGGAAGGAACGCCCTGGGTTTTCTCCTTTTCTTTAATTTACCCCAACTGTAGGAAAGAAACCTTAGTTAAGTCCTCGAAAGCACTTCTTCAATTATGCATTGTCGCTATCGTTTCAACGTATTGTGGCTGTGTGCCTACTCACTACAAGCTGCTCGCTGAGGCGTCCCCTGCCGGCATTGACAGCACGACTACTGCAGGTCGCTATACCCTAAATTCAGGGACAGGTCTCGTCATCGATGTAAACAGAAAAACTGGAGATGTTGTATCGATACTCTATAATGACCGACAGCTGCAAGACAAAACAAAAAGCTCGCAAATAGGGTCGGGCTTGGGAACAGCCCAGGTGAGCTACCAGGAATACGAAGGTCAGTATTTTAAAGTAACCTGTTCTACACCCACGCTAACGCATTATTACATGATGAAAAAAGGGGTCAATGCCATCTTTATGGCGACGTATACGACAGCGGAACCCAGTATAGAGAGCTCACGTACATTGCCCGCCTGAATAGAAGTGAGCTTACCAACGGAAATCCTTCGAGCGATCTATCTAATAATGTAGGAACAGTTGAAGGTGCTGATGTTTTTCGGTTAGCTAATGGCGAGACACGTTCTAAGTTTTTCTCGGCGCAAAGAGCTATTGATCATTTTGTTCATGGCGTTACTGGTTCGGGTGTAGGTGCTTGGATGTTTCTAGGTAACCGTGAAAACAGTTCGGGAAGGCCATTTTTTAGAGACATTGAGAACCAAGGAGGAAGTCAGCAAGAGATATATAATTACATGAATTCAGGCCATACGCAGACCGAGAACTTTTACAGAATGGGATTGCATGGCCCTTATGCCTTGCTGTTCAATGAAGGCCGAATACCGAATTGCGCACCGGATATGACCTGGATTAGTCATCTCGAGCTAAATGGTTTTTACAACGAAAGCCAGCGTGGTACTTTAACTGGTCCACTTTCAGGAATTTCGGCTGATAGCGGATATGTGGTTGGCATGTCAAATGCCGATGCCCAGTACTGGACATGGCCAAAAGGTGGCAGTTATGTTTCCCCTGCAATGATTCCGCGAGTGTATAACGTGACCCTTTATAAGAACGAATTAGAGGTCGCTGTAGCAAATGCCTCGGTACAAGCCCGGGAAACTAGCAATGCAGACCTCGTAGTGCCTTCTACCGTAGTACCAAGCCTGTTTGCAATTGGTGAATTCGACGGTACCCCGCAAGGGTTTCGCAATGCCAATTTTCAACTGGATATGCACCCTTCCGACGTGCGCATGAATTCTTGGAACACAAATGCCTTTTATGTAGATAGCTCCGCGTTGTCTGATTTTCCTATGGCTCAGTTTAAAAGCGTTAATAACCCGCAAATAATTCGTTTTTATTTGCAGAATGAAGATATCAAAGATCACAACCTGACTATAGGGATAACCCTTGCCTTCGCAGGCGCCAGACCGCAGGTAAATTTGAACCCTAATACTTCAAACGCTTATTATAGCAACATTCCTGCCCCGTCAAACCATCCGAACTCACGAGGAGTAACACGGGGTACTTATAGGGGCAAAAATACGGCCTTTACTTTTCGATTGCCAGCTCGGTCTTTCTTAAGCGGATGGAACGAAATCCAAATTTATGCGGTAAGCGGATCGAGTGGAGATTCGTTTTTGAGCCCCAATTTTGTCTACGACGCCATACGACTTGAGCGCTGAGGGTTATGTTTGCTTTACCTGGTCTGAAGAAGCTTTTTTTGTAAATCGTTTGCAATCAAAGCCGTGTGTTTCCTTGAATTCTCTATAAACCATTTTCGGGTGTTGTAACCTCCGCAGGCTAAAGCAGCCCACAGGGTGGCAAAGATCTGTACCCTTAGGGGTTGCCAAAACAATCGCAGTAATGATGGAATTTGTTTAGAAAACTTTCCGTCTGAAAGGCCGACGTCCTCTTCACAAGGCGATGGTAAATACCCTTTGAATAGTAATTCATTACTGATGACACTCGTGCCCGAACAGACTTAGGGTATCGCCCTTTGGTTAGCATGCCTGATGGTCTAAAAGATTTCTATAACTTGCGTAAACTTTTTTCAACTTTTTTTTTAGTCGTTTCGTAATCTGGTTAAGCCCAAAGCTTAGCCTGCTCGCTTGCGATTTGCGGGGGGTATATAAATGGGCCTACGGCCACGCCCCGCAAATTTTGCTCGCCAGCTCTTAGGAGCCTAACACATCACTGCCCTGAAGCCTTATCTCTATTGCTGCTGTTACGGCAATATTGCTAGGCAGCTACCCTATAGACATATTCTTTTTTATCTCTGACGCAGGCAAACACCTTTTGGACTAACTTATTTCGGATGGCATTAATGACCAGCATTTTGTTCTTCCTTCGGCTACTTTTCGCTCGAAATAGATCTTCATTTCTGGACTGTTGCGTACAGCGCTTACGGCACACATGTGGAGCGTGCATTTCAGTTGCTTGTTTGCCATGGGATGCACTTTTGTTTTCCCCCTGACACTAGTTCCCGAGCTGTATTTGGGAGGGAGCGATGCCGCAGAAACTGGCCAGCTGTTTGGCATTGTCGAAGCAGGTAAACCCATGGGTATAGACCAGGACCCTTCGGGCCGCCACAAATCCGATCGAGCGTACCGAGATGACATACTTAAAGGTGGTGGATAGTTTCTCGTCCCCATCTATCAAGGCTTGAAGCTGCTTTTCAACTGCCTTTATTTCTTTCTCTAAAGCGCTGATGCTCTTTTTGCTCGCTTCAGCACTCAGTTTCGCTGCGTCATTTAGTCCCATGCTCTTCAGTTCCTGAATGGGGCACTTTCAAGGACCCGATACAGGTCATCAGGCGTGCTCGAACAGCCATTAAATCGGCCATCTGCTGGATAGATTCATCCTTGGGCGAATAGGCCACGGCCTTGTCCTGATTGCGAAAGGCGTAGATTAAGATGCGAACAGAATCCACCGAGTCATTCTCCCGCGCTGGATACCCATCGACCATTTGATTTGTACGGGTGTCTCTACCCATACAAAAGCTTTCTTTGAAAGCAAGTAGGCTGCCAGCGAGCGGTGATAGATGCCTGTGTTTTCTAAACACACAAGGGAATCTGAAAGGCTTATACCCTGCTCTTTGAGCCACCCAGCAAAAGCCTTAAACCCTTTGGAATCGTTTGCAAAAACAGCATGTGTCTGCTTTGCATTCACCGCATTTGCAGCATACGCCGCATCGAATGTTTTCTTAGAAACATCGATTCCAATGGTCCAGTTAACTTTCATTTTTTTCTTTGTTTAAGTAATCTTGATCGAGCTAACGAGTTACAGGTAACATTCCATTCCGTGATAATAGGTCGCGAGCCTGAATTTCTATTTGAATTCTGCCTGTAACAATCCTGGAGGGATTATATCTTTTAATAGGCTTCTGTGCGTCGAAAGTAGAGTAAAGTGCCCTCCAGGTTGTTAGTTCTTTCACCAAATTTAACTTCCCTTTTTCACAATGTAAGTCTAACGGAAATGAAGACGCAAGCGAAAGCTGAAAAATGAGCGATATCGTTCTAAATTGCGTTTTAAGTTATGCAGTCCTTGAGAGCGTAGATTTGTGCCAGCTACCGCAACAGATGGGTACTTTTAACAACTGACCCTGTTTAGCATGTACAATCTGATGAACGGCTACTTCTAGCCGTTCATCCGCGCGCTCCCAAATTTCAGTTGGCTCTACATGCAGATCCAACTCTTGCCATTGCCGCAGCCAGTAGTCCCGCACTTCGTCGTGGCCCGTCGCTTAGAATCCGATTGGAGGCACCATTAGGAGAGAGTACCGACGCGTGGTACGGGGGCAGAACTATCTCGTAGTATGGAAGAAGTTTCTGTAATGGAAATGGACAGAAGGGGATGTATGATTCAGTTTCTATCACTAAGAAAACTGAGCGAAGGCTCAGGAGATACCTTACAGGTACACATCAATGAAGAGAAGACTAAGCAACTTGATTTTAAAGCAGGCGATAGCTTTGGATTCCTGGGATTTGAGTTCGGGAGACAAAAGACCCCCACCAATAAGTGGCGAGAATTCGGATATGTAAAAGACTGGTTAACCAAGAAGATCCGGCGGCACATCATGAAAGCCAAAGGAAGACAGGGCTTCGGTTGGACGCTGTGGAGTACGAAGGAACTTTATCGACAGGATAGGCTATAAGCCTGATGAGAAATCATTAGGGAAGCGCAGTGCGTTAAATGTGCACGCTGCGTTTGACGAGGCGGGCGGTGGAAACATAGGCATTGTCAGGGGAAACGCTAATGCGCCACTGCCCGACCCTACCTGTGAGCAGCTCCGGGGGAACTTCCCAGGGTTGACTCGACCAAAACGGATGATTAATCTCCTTCACCCGTGTTTTTTAAAGCCGACAGAATGGAAAAGGCGCCCTTCAACACAAAGGTTCTGTTCTTTAATTCTTCATTTACAAGCTTGATTTCGTTCCATCCCCCTTCCTGTACACCAACGGTAACCGGAACCATGCTGAATTGCAAACCTTTTCTTTGCCTGGTTGCTACAAAAACGTATCGTTTGCTGCTGTAATTAATGAGTGCCTCGTCTGGAACAGCCTGGGTATTCAAAGGCTTTGTACGAATTGCAGCCTGCAAAAACATGTTGGGCAACAAGTTCTTATCAGTTTTCAAAAAGTGACAATGTACCATCACGCTGCGGCTTGTGTCGAGCATTCGGCCAATCAATATGACGCGGCCGGGGTATGATCTACCAGGCAGGCTGGGCAATGTTATTTCAACTTTATTACCGATCGCTATTTTCGAAACATCCTGTTCAAATACATTTAATGCCGCGTGTATGTCACTAATATCAACCAGCTCCATTAAAGCATCGGTAGTATTGACATACCTGCCCATGTTCACATACACTTTTGAAACATAGCCAGACAGGGGTGAATGAATAAAGATGACCGACCGTATATTATCTGAATTTAAGGATTGGGAATTGATGCCCAGCAGGCTAAGTTTCTTGGCTAGGCCCGCTGCTTGTGCCCGCTCGCTGTTATAATCAGACTGCGATTGCTGATACACTTTCAACGGACTTGCCTCCTCGTGGCTTAAAATCCGCTGTCTCTCCAATTCTTGTTTCAAAAAAGTGATCTTGCTTACCGCGGTTAGGTAATCCTGCTGTAACGATATGTAGTCTGGATTCTGAATTTCTGCAATAACTTGTCCCTTAGTCACATGCTGACCGGGCAGCATAGTTGTTCTTTTAAGGAAACCGCCCATTGGCACGTTAACCGACATCAAATTTTCAGGTGGCACATCTACTTGGCCATTTACTGTAATAGAAGTCGAAAGTCTATGAAAAGGCAGCTGGCCGGTATCAATCCCCCCGTTTTTTATCTGCTCGGCATCAAAGACAATACTGTTTAAATCGTCCTTCGATTTTTGCTGTTGATCTTTTGCTTTGCCCTTATCCTTCTTCTGCCCGCCGCTACAAGCTGCAAGAACAAGCAAAATTGAAAGTAACAGGCTATAACAAATTTTCATGGTTGATTATTTTGAGCTTCATAATACAAGAGTAAATTTATTGTCTGATCCAGCTGGGTGAGCGCGTCAAGCCTGTCTTGCCTGATCTGTATAGACTGACCATATAAATTGGCCCACTCTAGGTAACTTATTCCGCCGTTTCGAAAAGCTAGTGTAGCAGTCCTCGTTATTTCGCGAGCCTGCTTCAAAGCCGAATTTTCATAATAATTCAGAGCTTGCTTTTGTTGGTTATATAGCGCGATTGCCTGGCGCCACTGGCCTAACCATTCAGCCTGTCTCTGTTCCAACGTAAATGAGGCTGCGTTACGCTGGAATGTGGCATTTTGGATAGCTGCCCTATACTGGCGCGTAAAAATTGGAAGATTGAAGCCAAGCATGTACGATGAAAAACGGTTACCGGTCGTTAGCCTTCGGTTAGGGTTTGCGATATCGGGGCCTGCAAAGCTTTGGTTGCTGTAACTCAGTACAAGCTCAGGCAATGCCTTTGCACGGTTCACTTGGATCAGAAAATCGCTAACGGTGACCTGCTGGCGCGCCTGCCTTACTTCAGGATTCTTGAGGGCGGCTATGGAATCGGGCATAAAATTAGTATACCATGTCGGCGGGCTCTGGTCTTCAGGCATGTAAGCAGTTTTAGTACTCATCAACACTTGCAGGCGGCTTTGAAGATTAATGAATTCAGTTTCTGCCAACTTCTGTTGATTTCTGAACACACCCTGTTTTGCTTCGGCACTTGTCAAGTTCAATCTGGAAGTTTCCCCGACGGAGAACCTTAAGTTTTCCAGTTTAATGAGGGAGGCATAGACCGAATCCTGATCGGCTAATAATCTGATCTTTGCAAGAGCTGCGGTCATTTGCAAAAAAACATCCCGAACGTCGTATGCCAGCTGATTACGCAAACTCTCTTCTTGCAAGCCCGCATAGCCGCTTTCAGCATTCAGGTATCGACGCTGGCTGATGTAATAAAATGGCAGGGCTAGGTTTTGGGTGATTGCCAAACGGTTGTCAAAGATAGAGCTGTTGATCTTGCCGGCATCAAACGTTACTTGTGTTTTCGCAATGTCGTAGGCCGAGCCCAAATTTGATCTGGCAGCAAGCGTTTGATTTTGTGCGGCCAGTATTAAGCGGTTATGCGCCAGTGCGAGCTTAACGGCGTTATCAACTGAGATGGTCGTACCACTGGGCTGCTGCCCTAAACCGGGTTGTGCGATCAGTAACAATATCACCATCGCCGCAACCAATTTTCCCTTACTTATTTTTTTATCTGGTTTAGCTGCAAACTGTTTATAGAGGGCAGGAAGAACAATCAAGGTCAACAACGTAGCAGTAATAAGCCCTCCGATAACCACTGTTGCCAGCGGGCGTTGCACTTCAGCACCCGCATGGGTGGATATTGCCATGGGAAAAAACCCCAGCGAAGCAACAGTAGCCGTCATTAATACAGGGCGAAGTCTGTTCGACGTTCCTTTACGTATGCGCTCATCGGTGTTTTCTTCGCCTTCCTTTTTCAGGCGGTTAAACTCCGAAATCAGTACAATGCCATTTAAAACCGCCACTCCAAACAAGGCAATAAATCCGACTCCTGCTGATATGCTAAAAGACATCCCCCTGATCCATAGGGCGAATACGCCGCCGGTAGCTGCCAGTGGAATTGCCGAGAAGACGATGAGTGCTTCCCTTATCTGGTTAAAAGCAAAATACAGCAGAATAAAAATAAAAAAGAGAGAAGCAGGCACCGCAATAGAAAGTCGCTTTCTAGCTGAGTTGAGGTTTTCAAATTGCCCGCCATACTCTACATAATATCCTGCAGGCATTTTCAACTGCGCAACCTTTTGCTGCAATTCCTTGACCACACTTTCCACATCCCTTCCACGCACATTAAAGGATATGGAAATGCGTCGTTCGCCGTTGTCTCGTTGGATCTGATTGGGTCCATCTTTGATGCCGATAGAGGCCAACTGGCTCAAAGTCACCTGGGTGCCATTTGGCGTATTAATTAGAAGTTGACCGATGTTGGCCGGATTGGCCCGGGCAGTATCGGCAATGCGCAGCATCACGTCAAACTGCTTTTCTTCCTCATAAATGCTGCCTGCCTTTTCTCCGGCAAAAGTGGCGTTAATGATATGGTTCACCTGACTCACGCTTACATTGTATTGAGCGAGAGCTTCCCGGTTATAATGCACGACCAGTTGAGGTAAACCTGTTATCTTTTCTGTATAGACGTCGGCTGCTCCCTTTACCTTGCTAACCAGGCTACTTAACCGGCCTGCCAACTGAGATAGCTGCTGCAAGTCTTCACCAAAAATTTTGACAACAACATCCTGTTTTGCGCCAGAGATCAGCTCATTAAAACGCATCTGAACGGGATATTCAAAGCCAACATTTAAGCCAGGGATCTGCGCCAGCTGCTTGCCCATGGTATCTTCCAGCGCTGCATAGTCATGTGCTGTGGTCCAGGTAGATTTATCGTTAAGCGTTACAAAAACATCGCATTGCTCCAAGGACATGGGATCGGTTGGTATCTCAGCCGATCCAATACGGCAGGTAACCTGCTGTACTTCAGGAAACTTTTTCAGAGCTTTGCTAGCCATTGCCATCCCGTTGATTGTCTGAGTTAATGAAGTTCCAGGTAAGAACCGGGCATCGATTGCGAAATCGCCCTCTTCTAACTGGGGTATAAATTCGCCGCCCAAACCTTGGAAAACTAAAAACGCTCCGCCAAACAGAGCAACCGCAATTAAAATCACAATTTTGGGATACCTGATCCCTTTGTTAAGCAAGGGTGTATAATGCTTTTGAAGAAATCCCATCATGCGATCTGAAAAGCCTGCCTTTTTCTCCGCCTTTTTATGCATCGTAAGCGCAGTCATCATGGGAACATAAGTCAGGGACAGTAAAAATGCGCCAACAAGGGCAAAGGCTACGGTCTCGGCCATTGGCCTAAACATTTTTCCTTCAATCCCTTGTAAACTCAAGATTGGAAGGTAGACGACCAGGATGATGATTTGACCGAAAATCGCGGCGTTCATTAACCTGGAGGCAGAGTCTTTCACTTCGTCGGTAATTTCATCTTCAGAAAATTCTGGTGCCGTATGGCTCTTGATCTTATCGTTGAACCGGTGCATCACACCTTCTACAATAATTACAGCGCCATCGACAATGAGGCCGAAATCCAGCGCTCCGAGGCTCATCAAATTAGCTGAGACATGAAACAGGTTCATGATTATAAGCGCAAACAACATAGCAAGCGGGATGACAGAGGCAACCACCAGCCCTGATCGCAGGTTTCCCAAAAAAATGACCAGTACAAAAATTACGATCAGTGCTCCTTCTATCAGGTTTTGCTTGACGGTGGAAATTGAGTGATTAACCATTTTACTGCGCTGATAATAAGGCAGTATGGTCACACCCTCAGGCAGGCGTTTTTTGATCTGTTCGATGCGAAGGGTCACTTGTTTAACAACAGATTGCGCATTTGCACCCTTAAGCATGAGCACGACCGCGCCAGAAACTTCGCCATACTTATTATTGTACATGGCTCCAAAACGCAGCGCACTCCCTTCCTTTAACTCAGCAACATCCTTCAACTTGAGGGGAACTCCCCTTTGGTTTTTTACAACCGCATTACTCAAATCTGCTAAAGTCAAGGCCATGCCTTCTGTTCTAATGTAGTAGGCATTCGGCCCATTTTCGATGTAGGCACCGCCAGTGTTCTCATTGTTTTGCTGCACGGCGTTAAATAACTGATCGAGTGTGATACCAAGACTTTTGATACGTGCGGGATCAATGATAACATGGTATTGTTTTAATTTTCCCCCTAGACTGCTTACATCTGCCACACCGGGCACGCCAAGCAGTTGGCGCCTCACAATCCATTCCTGAAGGGTGCGCAGATCGGTCAGGCTATACTTGTTTTCATAGCCCGGTTTGGGAACGACATAGTATTGATAAACTTCGCCCAAGCCTGTTGTGACGGGCCCCATATTGGGTTCGCCAATTCCTGGAGGTATGACACTTTTCAATTGAGCCAGGCGCTCGCTTACTTGCTGCCTTGCCTTTGTGATATCGACATCATCGTCAAAAACAACCGTGACGTTAGACAGGCCAAAACGGGATATCGAACGCATTTCTTTTAACTGGGGCAAAGATGCCATCAAACGTTCTGTTGGGGCGGTAATAAGGCGTTCAACTTCAGGTGCTGCCAGGGAAGGCGATACGGTAATAATGAGCACCTGATTATTTGTAATATCAGGAACGGCATCAATGAGCAGCTGTGTTGCAGAATACACACCAAAGGCGGCCATCAGCAGTACCAGAAGGCCTACAATAAGCTTGTTCCTGACCGAGAATTTAATAATTCGGTCAATCATAGAAAATAAGAGTTCTTAATTAAGGATTAACTGCGGTAGCAGTCAGAATTGATTAATCGTAAAAGCCACAATTTTGGAGGCTGAAATATAGACTGGAGTAAAATAGCGTATGGTTTGTTTTTATAGGGCGGAAGGGTAGGCCTGAGAAAAATTAACGGTAGGAGATTTAGCGCAACTGTTTCTGGAACGGTGGTAATTGGAATAGAATGCTGATAATTTACAGGAGTTTTAAAAGGGAGCTCCATGTCCTGAGCATAGTCTGCATCGATGACTGTCTCATCGATGTAATGCATTTTTAAAAAGCCACTTACTGTAGTACCGGGAAACAGTTTACAGTGCTGAGCAAAATGGCTCACCAGTAATGGAATTCTGCCAAGCTCCCCCAATTGAGTCGACTGCATTAAAAAGATCAGCAAAAGGAGTTTTGCTACGAATCTACGTTTGATCATTATATCAACCGTTTAGTCTTCCTTTCATTTTCCTTAAGCCGGCGACAGTCATGTTTCCACTAACGGAAGATGCCAAAATTTGTTTTTTTGGAGATGTCTAGGTTTGTGCGTTACTACAATCCGACAAATGGATTCGAATCAATACTCGATGTGGACGCGCAGACCAAAGACGTGGACAGGACCCCTTAAGGGGTTATAAGCGGGGCTACTCACAAACTGGTAGTCTGGCGTAATATACAGGACGCTCCGAAGCCGTATTGCATAAAAGACTTCAAGGATCTTTTCCATTGAATATTGAGGAAGCTTGCCGTCACCGATCAAATAATCCAGGCCACCGGCCGCCAGGTAATCGCGGTGAAGCCCGGAGATCCCGTTGAATAACGCAGACAGTCCGGCGACATCCATTGGGCGGCTCCAAGTCGTTCCCTTTACTTTCACACCGACGCTGTAGGACTGGTCAATAGGTGTAAATGCCCATGTTACGGCATGGCCGTCGTTCCAGCTCGCACGCGCGCCCAGGGTCACATCTTTGCTCAGGTCCTGTTCCAGGTTAAAGCCCCCTCCAAATTTGACGGCTCGGTAACCGGTGCTTTTGTTCACCGGAAGCGTGTCCCCAAGATGTATAACCCGAATCAGATCCCGATAGTATGCCCCGTTATATCTGCTGTCATAACCGATCACTTTAACTTTCCCCACACGGCCCCCTAAATTGTATTTGCGTTCAAGCTGAAGTGTGAAGGAGTGCGCCTTCAGGATCTTTCTATCCTGTATGGGCCCATTTGCCTGAGTTGGCATCGTGGACACCGAAACGAGCGCGCCCCACGTAGGGCCGGTATACTCTGCTGAAACGGCGATCGTATAACCCCGCGTATCGGCCGGGTAATCCCAGGCGCCCATCCCCATAAGGGCCCAGTTAAGAAAATCGCTGCGGGGGTCATGGGAGACTACATTGTCATCGAAAAAATCCAGTAATGAATATTTGCCGGCGCGAACGATAAGCATTTCGGCAGGCTGGTAGCCTGCAAGTTGGTTCAGATCGTCTTCCTGGTAGGCGTTTCCCGCCGAGAGTCGAAAATTTTGCTGAAGATACGCGCGGCCAACAAAAGGTATCGGAGCTACGTTTCCTACTTTGTACGTTTCACCATTCGGGAAACCAGCGATCCCTGTCACTGCGCTAAAACCTCTTCCACCTGAGAGTTCCGGATTAAAGTAAGCTGAAGCTCCTTTCCAAAGCCGCATCCCAAAAAATAGTGTCGATGTTATCGATGTCGCCTGTTCATACCGGTTATCAAGCGTCGAACCGCCAATAGAGCCTAACTTCCCATTGAATTCAGCGTGGAAGGCCGGGTGTTTTTGGTGAACTACAGTTGCCTGGAAATGAAAGGTATAGGCCTCTTCTGGCCGCTTTTTTTGATTTACAGTATCCTGAAGTTTATTTCGGTTCTGTTTTTTCAACGTATCTGAAAGGCCTCCTGCATTTTGCTGCGCGTAGCACAATCCCACCCCAAAAAACAGCCCGGCGGCAATCATAGCGGGGAGGACGAATAATGGCTGAGTAACGTACTTCATGAAAAAACCTTCGGTTGGGCGAAAGTAACCTTAATTCCCATGTTCAGGATGCCATGGGCAAGCTGAAGGCAAATTCACTCCCTTCGCCGATCGCACTCTTTACCCAGATGCGGCCACCCTGTGACTCAATGAAATCTTTAGAGATAGACAAGCCCAAACCGCTTCCCTGCCTTTTGCCTTCGTATTCGCCCGGGATCTGGAAGAACCGGTCAAAAATGCGGTCCACATACTGCTGCTCGATCCCTTTGCCAAAGTCGCGCACCGTAAACTCAACGCTCGACCCGCACACTTCACTCGAAACTTCGATTCGTGCCCTAGCAGGGCTGTAACGCACCGCGTTGCTTAAAAAATTTACTAGTACCCAGGCCGTCTTTTCCGGATCGGCCATGATAAGCCTGTGCTCCGACTTATTCGAGACATCGACCTGAATACATTTCTGTTGTGCCTGGGTCGTGATCGCGTCCATTGCATATTTGATGATCTTGCCCGGTTCGGTTACCTGAACGTTGAGCTGTAGATTACCGGTTTCAACCTGGGCGAGATCCAACAGTTCAGACGTTATGGAAAGCAGCCTGCGGGTATCATCGCTTATATCGGCGATCAATTGGTCCTGTTCCTTATTTAAAGTGCCTATCCGCGAATCGGTCAGTAATTTCAGGCTCAGCTTGATGGACGAAATAGGGGTTTTGAGCTCATGGGATACCGTAGCAATAAAATTAGTTTTCGCTTTGTCCAGCTCTGTGAAATGCGTAATGTTCTTCAACACGATCACCCGGCCCAGTATTTGATCATGGCCGGTCACAGAATAGCTCTCCCGCGTGAAGAAACTTTCTTTACCATTGGCGAAGATCTTGATCACCGGATCAGTTTGTGCCCTGATCAGCGTTCTAAAAAGATCATTCTTAAGCGCTACATCGGGCGCGTATTCCGCCAAAAGTTCAATGCTTTTCATGCCAAGCAATTCACAGGCGACTTTGTTTGCGAACAGGATATGGTCTTTTTCATCAAGTCCAATGATGAGATCGCTCATGGTGTTGATGATCGTTTCAATGCGTCTTTTTTCAAAAGCGATTCGCGCGAGGTTGCTGTGCTCAAACTCGTCAAGTTTTGAGGCCATTTCATTGAATGATTCCGAAAGTTCCCCAAACTCATCATTCCGCTCGTAATGAAGGCGCTCCTGGTAATTTCGTTGTGCGATCTGGCGTATACCTAGCGTAAGGTCCTTGATGGGGCCGGCGATGTACGCGGGGAAATTAAGAATGAATGTAAAGCCGATCAAAAAAAAACAGCAGCTTGCCAGACTTACAAAGAGGATTGCGTCATAGGAGGCGACAGTGGCGACTGAATTCTTGCGAACAATGGCCTTCATATTTAAATCCATCAACGCATACAGGTTCGCGCGTATCTCCTCAACTAATACCGGGTCATAGCCCGAACCGGCGTGGGCCCCCTTTAGCTTTTCCCAATTAATACGCAGTTTCTCGGTCAGCGCACCTTCTCCAGGCTCGGTGATATTCCCTTCCTGTTTTTTTAGATTTGCCTCAAAGGCCGCAAAGCCTTTCTGAAGCCGGTATGGGTCGCTGGTATTTAATCTTTCCAGCATCCCTCGCGCATAGTCGATCGTCTCGTAATTGTCCTTTAGAATCGCCCTCGAAGCGTTGGATAACTTCTGAAGGTTCAGAACAGCCAAAGCTCCTGTGAGCACGACTAGCAGAAAGAGGAATCCGAAACCGAGCTGTAATTTTGTTTTAATCGTCATCTTCATGTTCGTCTTCATCAGCATTTGTACTAGGATAGAATAACTACTAGGATAGAATAACAAGGTCAATGTCTTTGCTGCCCAGCCGCCTGAGTAATTGGTCAAAGACCGAAGTGTTCAGGATCATACCGATCAGCGAGAATTTTGGCCGGCCGAGACATATGGTGGTTATCTCCCTTTCCACGGCGACCGAAAATATCGTCTGGCCAACATGGTTCGATTTTACCCGCATGACTTCGGCACCGAGTTCGCGGGCCAGCTTGAGGTTATTAAGAAGGTGACGCTGTGTATCAAGCCGTATTCGGTCTGAATTTTCATTGTCGGCTTGAACGTACAACACCACAAAACCGGTATTGTAATACGAAGCGAGGCGGGCTGTTTTACGAACGATATTCTTGGCCGAGGTATCATTCGTGCTTATGCAGGCTAAAAAGTGTTCGCCGCGATGTTTAATCGTTTTTGGCACCTCTGTGTTGATCTTTCTTTCGAGCTGGTGGGCGACCTCACGCAAAGCAAGCTCGCGCAGCTGAATGATCTTCTCAAACTGGAAGAAGTTGCGTAAGGCGATATCGACCTTGTTCTTTTCATAGACCTTTCCTTCCCGCAAGCGCTCAAGCAGTTCATCGACGGTAAGGTCAATATTCACGACTTCATCGGCCATTTGCAGTACGCTGTCTGGAATACGTTCGGTTATAGTGATACCGGTGATCATTTCAACTTCTTTGTTGAGGCTTTCAATGTGCTGGATGTTGACCGCCGAGATCACTGATATTCCCGCGGCGAGTAAATCGTTGACATCCTGCCAGCGTTTTTCATTTGAACTGCCCGCTATATTACTATGAGCCAGTTCATCGACCAATACTATGTCGGGATGGATCGTTAGGATCGCGTCAAGATCCATTTCATCCAGCTCCTTGCCTTTATAGAATAATTTTCTTCGGGGTATGACCGGCAAACCCGCGATGAGGTCCTGTGTTTCCACCCGGTTATGTGTTTCCACAAATCCGACCTGGACATTCATACCATTTTTTAACAGGGTATGAGCCTCCTGAAGCATTCGGAAGGTTTTGCCGACACCGGCACTCATTCCGATGTAGACTTTAAACCGGCCACGCTTGTCTTTTTTAACAAGCCTGAGGAAATTATTTGTCGATTCCTCAACCGCCGCCATTGCTTTATTTTTTCAGTTGATCGAGCGCAATATTCAGTTTCAGCACATTCACCTTTTCAGGACCAAGGAAACCGAGGAGGGGACGTTCGATATGCGAATGCACCAGGACTTGCAATTCCTCTTCCGGTAAGCTGCGAACAGCCGCGATACGAGGCACCTGAACAAGGGTCGCCTGCACGCTAAGGTCGGGGTCAAGACCGCTGGCCGAATAAGTCACCAGTTCTTCCGGGATCTCATTTTTCGGGATCTTCGGATTATGCTTCATAAAGGTGTCGATCTTCGTCTGAACGTCTTTCAGGTAACCTGGGTTCGACGGACCTTTATTGGAACCTGCCGAACCCATTGCGTTATAGTTCACTGAAGAAGGCCTGGTGCTGAAGTACCGGTCAAGAGTGAATTTTTGCGCAACGTTCGTGTAACCAATGGTACGGCCGTTACTGATTATGCGGTCACTAAGACCGTGGTTAGGGCTTAGCTTACCAACTCCGGCGATCAGCAGCGGGTATAACACCGAGCAGATCACGAGAAAGACAAGGGTTAGTCTTAAAGCGGGTATAAAGAAAGTTTTCATTTGAAAGGTCTGTGGGAAGAATTAAAAAAAGTTGATCAAAAGGTCGATCGCTTTGATTCCAATAAAAGGCACAATGACTCCTCCAAGGCCGTAGATGAGCAGGTTCCTTCGTAGGAGGGCGCTGGCACCAATAGGTCTGTAGGCGACTCCGCGCAGCGCGAGCGGAATAAGCAACGGGATAATGATCGCGTTAAAGATCACCGCTGAAAGTATTGCCGACTGTGGGCTTCCCAGCCGCATAATGTTCATTGCCTGCAAGGCGGGGATCGAGCCGATGAACAGCGCCGGGACTATCGCGAAATACTTCGCCACGTCATTCGCGATCGAAAAAGTAGTTAGCGTCCCCCGGGTCATCAGTAACTGTTTCCCAATCTCCACGATCTCGATGAGCTTTGTGGGGTCATTGTCCAGGTCGACCATGTTTCCCGCTTCTTTCGCCGCTTGCGTGCCACTGTTCATCGCAACACCAACATCAGCCTGTGCCAGAGCCGGAGCGTCATTCGTCCCGTCACCCATCATGGCTACCAGCTTTCCCGAGGCCTGTTCAAGCTTGATATAATTCATCTTATCCTCGGGCTTCGCTTCGGCTATAAAATCATCGACACCTGCCTTGCCGGCAATGAACTTTGCCGTAAGGGGATTATCTCCCGTTACCATAACGGTTTTAACGCCCATTTTGCGCAGGCGGGCAAAGCGTTCTTGAATACCGGGCTTGATGATATCCTGGAGCTCGATCACGCCCTGGATCTTGTTGTCTTTAGAGACTACCAGCGGGGTGCCGCCGTTTGAAGAGATTTCCCGTACCTGGACGTCAATATCCGAAGGAAAGGCATTCCCGGCTCTTTCGGCATTCTTGCGAATAGCATCGGTCGCGCCTTTCAAAATCCGGGCACCCCCGGGTATATCAATGCCGCTCGAGCGGGTTTCTGCTGTGAACTTAATAAAAGTGCTGTCTTTAGGCGGTTTCAAGCCTGCAAGACCTGTTTGCTCATTAGCCAGTTCGACGATCGATTTTCCTTCGGGCGTTTCGTCGGCCAGTGAGCTAAGCATACAGCTGGAAATGAAATCATTAGCGGGCACACCTTCAGTCGGATAGAAATGAGTTGCCTTGCGGTTACCGATCGTGATCGTACCGGTTTTATCAAGTAGAAGAACATCAAGGTCACCGGCCGTTTCCACCGCTTTGCCGGATTTGGTGATTACATTCGCTCTCAATGCCCGGTCCATACCAGCTATACCGATCGCTGAAAGCAAGCCGCCGATGGTTGTCGGGATAAGGCACACGAACAGACTTATAAAGGCGGCGATGGTGATCGGCGTATTCGCATAACGGGCAAAAGGAGCGAGACATACGCAAACGATGACGAAGATTAACGTAAAGCCCGCCAGTAAAATGGTCAGTGCAATCTCATTAGGAGTTTTTTGTCTTGAGGCGCCTTCCACCAAGGCGATCATTTTATCAAGAAAGCTTTCCCCAGGCGCAGTTGTAACCTGGACCACGATTCGGTCAGAGAGCACTTTTGTCCCACCGGTCACACTAGATTTATCCCCGCCAGATTCTCTGATCACAGGGGCCGATTCCCCCGTGATCGCCGATTCATCAATGGTCGCGACCCCTTCGATGATCTCCCCGTCAATCGGGATCGTGTCGCCTTCGGTCGCCTCGTAAAGATCTCCTTTGCGCAAAGCCGAAGAACTTACCAGCGTGATCTTTCCTCCTGGGCCAGAAAGCTTTTTGGCCTGCGTTTCTTCACGTGTTTTACGAAGACTGTCGGCCTGCGCTTTTCCGCGGGCTTCAGCGATCGCTTCAGCGAAATTTGCGGACAAAAGGGTGAGAAGCAGGACTACAAAAATGGCGATGTTATAACCTAGGCCCCCTTGGGTACGGTCATGCGTGAGCATGATCTCAAAGACAATGAACAGCATGATCGCCGTGCCGATCTCGACCGTAAACATGACCGGATTCTTCACCATGATTGCCGGGTTAAGCTTGACAAACGAGTTCCTCAAAGCCCCTAGGACCTGTGTACGCTCAAAAAGTGAGTTGTTCTTCATTCTGGATCCGGATTATTTAAAGCTAAAATATTCGGCAATCGGACCTAAGGCCAGAGCCGGGAAGAACGCTAGCGCGGCAATGATCACGATCACCGCAAAGGTCATCGCGCCAAACGTCGTAGTATCTGTTTGAAGCGTGCCGCTTGACTCAGGCACGTATTTCTTTTTAGCGAGTATACCGGCAATTGCAATGGGTCCAATGATTGGCAGAAACCGCGCGAGGATCATCACAAAACCCGTGGAGATATTCCAGAAAGGGGTGTTGGCACCCAGGCCTGCAAATCCCGAACCATTGTTTGCCGAGGAAGAGGTGAATTGGTAAAGCATCTCCGAGAAGCCATGGTAGCCGGGGTTATTTAACCAGCCAGCCCTGCCTTTGGGATCATTTGCGAAAAAATGACTCGACAGGGCCGTACCGGCGAGCACCAGAAATGGGTGGAAAAGCGCGATGATCGACGCAATCTTAATTTCTTTAGCCTCGATCTTCTTACCCATAAATTCGGGCGTTCGGCCTACCATAAGGCCCGAAATAAATACCGTGATGATCAGAAATATATAGTAATTGAGCAGCCCTACACCTTTACCGCCATAAAAGCAATTACACATCATTCCCAGCATCTCGTTCATTCCCGACAGCGGGGTCATGCTGTCATGCATGGCGTTTACCGCGCCACAGGACGTAACAGTAGTGGTAATTCCAAAAAAGGCCGAAGCCGCCGCTCCCAGCCTGGTTTCTTTGCCTTCCATGCTTCCATGGAGCTGGCTTATTCCCATTTTGGCGATGGCGGGGTTACCCGCCATTTCTTCATGGACAGAGGGAAAGACAAGACACAGGAAGCCAAGCGTCATAACGCCGAAAATAATATAGGATAGCTTTTTGCGCTTGATATAAAAACCCAGGGCGAAGACCGAAGCGAAGGGCAGGAAGATCTCGGCCCAATTCTCAACGATATTGGTCAAGTAATTCGGATTTTCCAAGGGGTGGGCAGAGTTGGCTCCGTAGTAACCGCCACCGTTCGTCCCTAACTGTTTGATGGCAATCATTTGAGCTGCCGGTCCTCGCGCGACGTCCACTGTGTCTCCCTGCATGCTCATGAACTGCTCCTTACCGTCAAAGCTGGACGGGGTGCCGTTAAAAACGAGTATGACAGCGATAACGATTGAGAACGGTATAAGGATCCTAGTAAGGGTCTTGACGAAATAAACGTAGAAATTTCCCAGCTTGTCAGTTGTCTTCTGCCTCAACGAATTAAAAAGCAAGACAAGAGCGGCCATTCCTGTTGCCGCCGAGACGAATTGAAGAAAGGTAAAGACAAAGACCTGTGACAGGTAAGTTGCGCCCGTTTCCCCTGAATAGTCTTGTAGGTTGGTATTGGTTACAAAGCTTATTGCCGTATTAAAAGCCAGATCGGGGGTCATTGACGGGTTGCCGTCGGGGTTAAATGGCAGCTTACCCTGGAAGAGCAAGATGACAAAGGCGTAGATGAACCACACGAGATTGATTGACAGCAGAGCCATAAGATTTTGCTGCCACGTAAAGGAACGGTTTGGATCGATCCCGCATAACCTGTAAATGGCGCGTTCGACGGGATTAACAAAGTCCATGAAGTTTCGTTCACCGGCAAATACCTGCGCCATGTATTTCCCCATCGGGTAAGCGAGCAGCACAGTAAGCAGAAAAATGACAATCACACCTAAGATTTCCATAGCTGGGGATTAAAATTTTTCGGGCTTGATAATTACATACAACAGATACACAAACACAGCGACAGCTATGAGGAAAAGTAGGGTCATAACGCTGAGGTTAAATGTTTTCGAATAGGTCAATAAACCTGAAGAAAAGCCAGAAGCACAGCAATGCAGCGACAAAAAGTATGATAGTTAGCATGAGTCCGGTGTCCCAATACCAGTGCCAGTAAAGCTGGTAATGGTATATTGTTATGATCCAGAGTCTTAGCAACCTATAAGAATCTTGTGCAAAATAGATTATGCCAAACTGAACGAGCGACTTTTCAATATGAACGGAATACCGGCAGATTAAATGTGATAATCCTCGATTTTGCGATACAGTGTTGAAATCCCAATGTTGAGGACCCTTGCAGCCTCGGCCTTGTTCCCGTCAACGTCATGCAGGACCTTAGCGATATGACTTGCCTCCATGCTCTGCAGATCAAGACCTGGCCCGGCCGATTGCTTTTTTGGATACCGAATGTCGTCTGGAAGCAGTTCGGCGCTCAGAATACCGCCGTCACTAAGAATGACCGCGCGTTCAAGCACGTTCTTTAGTTCACGGATATTGCCTTTCCAGCTGTGAGTTCGCAGAAGCTCTTTGAACTCGGGAGACACGCTTCGAATAGTAACCGCCTGTTTCCTAGCTAACAGGTCGATAAAATGGTCTGCAAGGAGGAGGATATCCTCCCGCCGTTCATGCAAAGGGGGCAGGAAGATGGTGAAGGCTGAAATTCGGAAGTACAGGTCTTCCCTAAATCGTCCATTTTCGACCTCTTCTTTAAGGTTTTTGTTTGTGGCAGCAATTATTCGGACGTCCACCTTTCGTTCCTGGGTCTCCCCCAGCTTGAGGAACGAGCCATTCTCAAGAACCCTAAGCAGTTTCGCCTGGATATCCAGCGGTATTTCGCCAATTTCGTCCAAAAACAGTGTACCACCGTCCGCCTCTTCAAACAGCCCGCGCTTATTCTTAAGCGCACCGGTGAAAGCCCCAGCGCGATAACCAAAAAGCTCACTTTCCATGATCTCCCGCGAAAAGCCGCTGCAGTTGATCGCCAGGAACGAATTTTTCTTACGCCCTGAAGCTTCGTGGATCGCCTGGGCGAAGACTTCTTTCCCGGTGCCCGTTTCACCCTGCAGAAGGACCGTGGTTGAAGTCGGGGCGACACGCTTCGCGAGGGAAACAGCGTGGCGAATCGGCTTACTTGTACCGGTTATCGATGTAAAATCAAAGCTTAGTTTGATGCGTTGTTCCAGGTTCGCGACCCTTCGCCGAAGGTTTCTCTTTTCGAGCGCGTTCATGACAAGCGGAATGATACGCTCATTATCGTCTCCCTTGGTCAAGTAATCAAAGGCACCTTTTTTTATTGCTTCAACGCCGTCTGAGATCGTTCCATAAGCGGTTAACAGGATCACTTCGGTCTCTGGCGCCAGCGCTTTGATTTTGCCCAGCAGTTCCAATCCACTCATGTCGGGAAGTTTGACGTCGCAAAGAATGATATCGGGCGCCTCTTTTTCAATAAGTCTCAATCCGGCCGCAGCCGTCGGGGCTTGCAGTACGATAAACCCTTCGAGCCCCAGGATTCGCGCAAGGAGGGCTCTTAGTTTATCCTCATCGTCAATAATAAGCAGCTTAGGCATTCACGAAATTTGCCGGCCGCCAGACCACTTAATAAGATGGGTCAAAAAGATTTGAAGGTAGGAGCGAATGATATCGGCACTGCAGGGGGTGCCAAGCATAAGAATTTCGCCTTCCATTTTATCGGTCATTCGTTCAAGAATGCGGTCTTGGTTCGTATCAAGCGTGAGAAACGGCGAAACATCATTTGTTCCTTCTAAAAAGGGCAATTCTGCCAGCGGATTACGTCTTTTGAAAAGTGACTCGACAAAATTCATCGTAAAACTAATCACCACACAATTTTCGCTGGTAAAAAGACTGGTTTCGGGCAATTGCCGGGGTGAAAGAAAAAACACGGTACCTGCACCCGGGTGGGAGTGAATGCTACTATTGGTACAAATGCCATTTTTGAGGCCTGACATCGGGCGGTGTTTAACCCAAACGACTTCGTAAAAATCGAAACGGTGGTTTCCTAGCACCCGCAGGGTTTCAAACCACGACCTAAAATTTATCTGGGTATAGTTAAAATCAAGGGACCGCTTTTGTTGCGGCGTAAGATACTCATGAAGCTTGAGTTCGTAAAAGTCTCCCAGATTATGATCCCGCATTCAGTCGTTGTGATTCACTCCAAAAATACGGGTTCCGCTGGGGATAACAAGGGTAAGGCCAGCACCGGTGAAACGAAAGTTTAGTGGCAGCTCCCCCCATCGATCCCAAAATGAAAAAAGCCCCGGTTAAGGGGCTTTAGCTTCTGTTCAATTAACTGGTCCAATTGACTGACTGGCTCAAACTGACCAACTCAACTAACCAATGGAGGGATTATAAGGTCAAAGGATGTTGATTATGCTAAACGAACTTTAACCGCGTTCAAACCTTTTTTTCCTTGTTCTACTTCGAAGGTTACCTGATCGTTATCGCGAATTTCATCAATTAAACCTGAAACGTGCACGAAAATGTCTTGATCAGTACCATCTGCTTTAATGAACCCGAATCCTTTGGACTCATTGAAAAATTTTACTGTACCTGATTGCATTACTTTTTTTTAGTATTTGTATTTTGCAATTATAAGATAAATAAATTACATGAGCAAACTCAAACCATTTTCATGTGTATTTATTTTAGCACTCGCTTAAGCTTATTGGTACCTGGATCGCCAGTCCGCCGTCTGCAGTTTCTTTGTATTTGCTGTTCATATCTTTAGCGGTTTCCCACATCGTACTTACCACCGTATCCAGCGAGACCTTCGCGTGATCGGGGTTGCTTTGCAGCGCTAATTGCGATGCGGTGATCGCCTTTATAGCGCCCATGGTGTTTCGTTCAATACACGGTATCTGAACCAGCCCATCGATAGGGTCGCAAGTCATCCCAAGGTGATGCTCCATCGCGATCTCTGCAGCCATAAGCACCTGGCGCTGCGTACCGCCACTTATTTCGGTAAGGCCCGCCGCCGCCATTGCCGAAGATACCCCAATCTCGGCCTGGCACCCACCCATCGCCGCGGAGATTGTAGAACCTTGCTTGAAGATGCTTCCTATCTCAGAGGCCGTAAGCAAAAAACTTAAAATGTGGTCGAAACCTACCCCGGGTGTAAAAACGGCGTAGTAATGAAGTACAGCTGGTATTACGCCGGCCGAGCCGTTGGTTGGAGCGGTCACAACCCTTCCAAGCGAAGCGTTCTCTTCGTTCACGGCAAGTGCGAAACAGCTCACCCAGTCCAATATCGTCTTGAAATCTTGGTTCCCTGTGCGAATACACCTCGTCCATTCTTCATAACCATCGTAGGTTTTCCCGCTTAATAAACGGGCGTTCAAAAGGCCTGCTCTGCGCATGACCTTTAGCTTTCCGGGAAGCTCGCCAAAAGTATGACACCCCTTGAACACGCACACTTGCATGGTTTTCCATATACGCTCAATGCCTTGAACAGTGTCCGCGGCAGGCCTTAAAGCGCTTTCATTCTCAAGCACGATCTCTGAAATGCTGTGGCCGCTCATGCGGCAGCAATGAAGAAGCTTTTGGGCGGTTCCAACATCGAACGGGAGAAGATGACCAGGAACAGACCGGTTTGTGCCACCCATCGGCTCACCCCCGGCACCAACGACAAAACCGCCACCGATACTAAAGTACGTCGATTCCAGCAGCAACCCACAATCGCCGTAAGCCTCGAAGCGCATCCCGTTGGAATGATAGACGAGCGACTCCTTCCAATGAAAGGAAATATCGTCCTGGGCGTTAAAACTGACCGGTAACCGGTTCCAGAGCCTAATTTGGCCACTGTCTTTGATCGCTTCAATGCTCGCTGCGATCAAGCTCGTATCAAAACTCTCAGGATCTTCGCCGCAAAGACCCAACATAACGGCGGTATCGGTCGAATGGCCTTTCCCAGTTTTCGCCAGTGAGCCGTATAAATGAACCTTAACAGACCGTACATGATCGAATACCCGGCCCGCCTCCAGTTCTGAAGTAAAAAGCAGAGCCGCCCGCCATGGCCCTAATGTATGTGAACTAGATGGGCCAACTCCAATCTTGAACATATCAAAAACCGATATGAATTCAGCAGACATATGAAACTGGCATGAAACATGATAATTTTGTCCTTGTGATGAACAACTCAAAAAAGTACCGCATTGGTCTTATATTTTTTATAACGCTGTTGGTTATAGTTATAACTGTTTTACTTATTATCAAAGTACGGCAAAACAAAAATCTAGGTGTCTTTGAGGCTTACACGATATACCGAAGCGCAAATGGTCTTCAGGCCGGATATAGGGTTCGGTTCAACGGTATAAATGTAGGCCTTGTTGATGGTATACTGATCTTAAACGATACCACTGTTCGGGTCAACTTCTCGATCGACACCGCGTATCGTCATTTTATGCATAAGAACGTAACCGCGTCGATCGGCTCTTCGGGCCTAATGGGTGACAATCTTCTGGATCTAACCCCAGGCCCAGGCAGCAGCAATTACCCACTTGTACAGCCGGGGGACTTTATCAAAGGCAAACAGCCAGCCGACTACAGCCGTTTACTCAAACGCATGCAGGCTACAGGCACTAACTTTGCCAAACTCGGACCGGCGATCAGTGAGATCTCAAAGAAGTTTACCTCAGGAAACGGTTCTATAGCAAAGCTTCTAAACGATCAAAAACTTAAAAAGAATTTGAAGCTCACTGTTAGAACTGCCAAGGAAACGATCAAGACGATCAAAGGGGCCAAGAAATAAGGAACAGACCTCAGTGAGGATCGTCGGGCGGGTAGCCATGCTTCGAGTACCAGCAAGCGAGCAAAGGAATAAAATCTGAGTAGCTTCTAAGGCCCTGGGGCTGGCGGTTTGCTTTTAGATACGAGCCATAGATAAAGCCAGTTATTTCAGCAATTGCTCCGCTGTACTTTCTATGAAACGCACGTACACTCCTTATATCTTGCCGCACTAGAGGATCTAAACGCATCTTCAGCTCGCGCCTGCAGTATGTCGAATCCGCATGCATCATAAATGGAACAGTTTCTAGTAATGCCGAAAAATAAGCCGAATACCTGAACTCCGCATTGTTTGAGTTTGAGCTAACCAAGTAGCCTACCAAGCTGGCCTCATATTCATATCCATACCCTGCCTGATGGCTTAGCTCATGGCTGGCGTTAAACGGCAGCAGGCATCTTGGAGCAAGCGTATTGACCTGTGCTTCCAGTGTAAATGGATTAACATAACCCTCTGTTAAAAAGTAGCTTATAATATATAAGTAAAGTGAAGATTTAACTTTTGGAAAGGGGTTATGTACCCCCAGTTTTGCCTGTTCCTGTTTGAAAACGTGCCCTGCCTCGAACAGTATAAGCTGCGTCGTATCGCCGCTAGATACATCACCGTTGTAGTTTTTAAGTTGCGTTCTTGCCCTAGTGCAACCCATCAACAAAAAATCGAAAAGCCTTTTTACTTCGGCCTTGCCCTTTAAACTATTCAGATTTTGCTCTCTTTGGAAAGACCGGTAACGGTAGTTAAGTCCCCAGGTAATCATGAATTGCGTGTAGATCAATAGTGTAAAGAGCACGATCCTCTTCATAAACGTAAGGAGATAGCCTGTGACCTTTAGCCGCCTAACCAGTAGTACGATCTGACGCAGAAGCCAGACGACAAGAATGAGGAGATACACATCTCCAACGGAGAAAGGGAGCCATCCAAAGGCTTTTTGCAGAATGAACGAATAGGCCGAGAAAAATTTGAGCCAGAGGCTATCCAAACGCGGTCTTTATAAAGCTGATCCTATGAACTAAATGCTTAATTCTTCGTAAACCTTGGTTTAAGTATAACATTTAAATGAATTCGCAATAAGAAATTTATTTTTTTCGGCTTAACTTTAAGTTAAATACTCTTGTAAATCAGCGTGTTGTATTGTATAGATTTAATCGTTTGTTTTAGATCAAGTTTCAATCCTGTTACACAGAATCCGGACTTCTTTGTCATCGTATGTTTGAAAGGCATTAAAGTCAACCATTCAGATGAAATTCATTGAAACCAGATCGAACGCGAACGAAACTGTAAAACTTCATTACGAAGACATTGGACAGGGGAAACCTGTTGTCCTTATCCATGGCTGGCCGCTGAGCCATGAGATGTGGGAGTACCAGATGCTGGCCCTCATGGAAAATAACTACCGGGTTATCGCTTATGACAGGCGTGGTTTTGGCAAGTCAGACCGCCCAAAAAGCGGTTATGATTATGACACACTTGCTGACGATCTAAAAGCGATTCTGGATGGTCTGGATCTTAAAGACGTGACGCTTATTGGCTTTTCCATGGGCGGTGGTGAAGTAATTCGCTACATGAGCCGACATGCCGGGGCGCGAGTAAGTAAGGTTGTTCTTATAAGCACAGTAGTTCCGTACATGTTAAAAACCGAAGAACATCCTGATGGTATTCCTGAAGAAATGTTCCAAGGATTTGACGCGTCTATACGCAAAGACCGGGCAGACTTTATTTCGACCTTTTCAAAAATGTTTTACGGGGTTTCGCTCATCAGTCATCCTGTAAGTCAGGCTCAGCTTGACCGGGACTTCACGCTCGCCATGCATGGATCTTTGCAGGCTACTCTGGCGTGTATGCATTCTTTTGCCGAAACTGATTTCAGGGGCGATATGAGCGCTGTAAAAGTTCCTTGTCTGATCATCCATGGGGATGAAGACAAGACCGTCCCGATCAACATCTCAAGTGATGTTACCGAACGACTTATTCCAGGCTCGGAGTATAAAGTGTATAAAGGCGCTCCTCATGGATTGTTCATTACAGAGAAAGATAAGCTTAACAGTGATCTGCTCAAATTTTTGGCTTCCTAATCTCGTTGAAAGACTTTAAACGTTACTTTTCTCTTCCTGCGCTGCCCGATCAGGTCTATATCGCTTTAACAAATGAGGCGACGATCCAGTTGTGGACCGGTGAGCCAGCCGTGATGAAAGCTGTCCCTGGCGCAGAATTTTCTTTGTGGGATGAAAGCATCACAGGACGCAATCTCGAGTTTGACCCCGGAAAAAAGATTGTCCAAGAATGGTTCTTTGGTGAACGGCCCGAAAAGTCGATCGTCACCATTAAGTTTTTTGATGAAAAGGGGAGCACCTCCATGGAAGTACGACAAACCAATATTCCCGATGAGGATTATGACAACATCGCCGAAGGGTGGGTGAATTCCTACGCCGGCGCACTTATCGAATTTTTCAACGACCGGGAATGACCATTGGAATTTTTACGTTTATAGTTTTGGCGAATGATTAAAATTGGGTTGGTTTAATCAGTTGGTTTTACGGGTAAAAAACATACTATGGATTGGCAAGGCAGAGAAGAAAGTGATAATGTAGAGGATGGTGAAGCGGGTGGTGGGGGCGGAAGCGGCTTTGGTAATTTCGGCGGTTTTGGCGGTGGAGGCTTTAGATTAGGCGGCGGCGTACTGGTTGTCATAGCGATCATCGCGCTTATCATGGGTAAAAACCCGCTGTCTTTCCTAGGCGGTACAACGGACACAAGCCAGCAGAGTGGACTCCCACCGGGTTATGCTGGGGCGGGCAATTCGGCCTCATCTTCCCAATCTTCCTCGGATCCGTCTTCTTCCTCAGCCGGTGCTCTTTCGGGTAGTAGCACGACCGAAGATCCCGAGAAAAAATTTATACGGGTAATCTTAAAGGATACGGAGACTACCTGGGATAGTGTGTTTAGGGCGATGGGTAAGACCTATCAAAAGCCTAAGCTTCATCTTTTCAGTGATGCGATCCAGTCGGGCTGCGGCGAAGCTTCGACCTCCGCCGGACCGTTCTACTGCCCGGCTGATCGTAAGGTTTATCTTGACCGCGCATTTTTCGAGGAGTTGACGAATCGCTTTCAGGCTCCGAGGGACCTTGCTAAAGCATACGTGATATCTCATGAGATTGGCCATCATGTTCAAAACCTTCTCGGCATTTCTAAGAAGATGGACGAAATGAGGGGCAGGATAAGTAAGACCGAATACAACAGAATGTCTGTGAAACTCGAGCTTCAAGCCGATTTTCTCGCCGGTGTCTTTTTGCATTATGAAGACAAGTGGCAAAAGGTCATTCGTCCCGGTGAGCTTGAGTCGGCCCTTAAAGCCGCGAACGCCGTTGGTGATGACAAGCTTGAAAAAGCTGCTCAGGGCTATGTGGTTCCGGATTCTTTTACCCATGGCACCTCTAAAGAGCGTATGTATTGGTTTAAGAAAGGTTACGATACGGGCGACATCAATCAAGGCGACACCTTTGCGGCAACTTCACTCGATCCCGCCGCTTAATTACCCTTAGGCAGCGAGCTCTTGGTGATATTGCAAATGAGGAAATTTCGATAGACGTCTTAAACACATGGATGGCGAAAACGCCCGAAAAAGTTTATTTGGTAGATGTACGCGAGGACTATGAATTTGAGGATTACAATATTGGAGGCGTGAATATATCCCT